>Ga0306921_10000042_pt1 | contig 87321 bp, 118 predicted proteins | sample sta12Cox44000080_FD_203760 | JGI IMG/M metagenome (GOLD analysis project Ga0306921, IMG submission 203760) | Lab enrichment of tropical soil microbial communities from Luquillo Experimental Forest, Puerto Rico - statoxic.12C.oxic.44.000.080 (v2)... | ecosystem: Environmental > Terrestrial >... | reverse complement strand
CAGCTGCTGCAACGCGCCTTGCAGGACCGGCTCGGACGGATGTGGGAGGCGTAGTGATCAAGAAGATGGGTTACCGGTGGCACCTTCGGCAGCTCATGGCCGGCGATACCTAGTAGTGCCGGCTGCATGCCACCGAGAATGCCAAGATCGACGAATAGCGCAGAAGTCGAATAGGTGCCCTCCACCGGCCCTCGACGTCGACTGCCGACCCGCCAGCGGGCGGTGAGCAGGGACGCTAACCCGGCCGAGCGGCCACCATGCCCCTCGTGTCGTACCCGCCGAACCTCGCCCCCGTCACCGTCAACGCCACCTACAAGCTGGCCGACGACCAGGGCGGCACGCCCGCGGCCGGCACCGTCACCTTCCGCCTCCGCGACACCGTGCAGGTGCCCGCCGACGACCTCGTGCTCATCCCCAAGAAGGTGGACGCCGAGCTGGTCGACGGGCAACTCCAGGTGGAGCTGCCGTCCGTCGCCAGCCCGGCCGTCAGCCCTGCCGGAGTGACCTGGTGGGTAGTCGAGCGGATCACCGGCGCGCAGCCGCGCACCTACGACATCCACCTGCCGCCCGGCCCGGCCACCGTCAACCTGGCCGACCTCGCCCCGGCCACACCGTCCCGCGGCACGGTTTCGTACGTCCTCGCCGCGCAGGTCGGCCAGCCCGACGGCGTCGCCCCGCTCGGCCCGGACGGCCTGGTCCCCGCCAAGCACCTCCCCGCCGGTGGTGGGGGACCGGGCGGCGGCGGGGCCGTCGACTCCGTGGACGGCCTCACCGGCGCCGTCGACCTGTCCGACCGGTACCTGGCGAAGTCGGCGCGCGGCCAGGCCGGCGGGGTCGCGTCCCTCGACGGGTCCGGTCGGCTCCCGGCCGCGCAGCTCCCGCCCATCACCGCCGGGCAGGTCGGAGCCGCCCCGGCCGTGCACAGCCACGACGACCGCTACTACACCGAGTCCGAGGTGGACGTGGCGCTCGCCAGCCGAGCCCCGGCCGACCACGCCCACCCGTACGTGCCGACCAGCGCGGTCGGCGTGGCAGGCGGTGTCGCACCGCTCGACGGGTCCGGACGGTTGCTGGCCGCGCAGCTGCCCGCGCTCACCGCCGCCGACGTCGGCGCGGCCCCGTCCGTGCACCAGCACGACGACCGCTACTACACCGAGGTGGAGGTAGACGCCGCCCTCGCAGGGAAGGCCCCCACCCACGCGCACCCGTACGTGCCGGTCGTGGAGAAGGGCACCGCCGGTGGGGTGGCCACCCTCGACGGGTCCGGCCAGCTCACCGCCAGCCAGCTACCCGCGATCACCGCGGCGGACGTCGGCGCCGCGCCTGCCGTCCACGACCACGACGACCGGTACCCCACCGAGACCGAAGTCGCCGAGGCCCTCGCCACGAAGGCCGAAGACGTCCACTCCCACCCCGGCTACGTGCCCACCTCCACCGTCGGAGTCGAAGGCGGCCCTGCCGGCCCGCTCGTCGGCGGAGTGCTGCCCACCAGCCAGTTGCCCGCCCTCGCGATCACCGACGTGTTCACCGTCGCCAGCGAGGCGGAGATGCTGGCCCTGGCCGCACAGCGCGGCGACGTCGCGATCCGCACCGACCTGCCGGGCGCGCTGATCCTCGCCGCCGACCCGCCGTCGGCGCTGGCCAGCTGGAAGCAGCTGCCCACCCCGGCGGACGCGGTGCTGTCCGTGAACGGCCGCACCGGCGTGGTCGTTCTCGCAGCCGCTGACGTCGGCGCCGCAGCGACCGACCACACGCACACGCCGGCTGAGATCGGGGCCGCGACGGCCGGACACACTCACACGGCCGCGCAGGTCGGGGCCGCCGCCGCAGGCCACGGGCACACCGCGGCTGAGGTCGGTGCGGCAGCCGCCGCGCACAGCCACACCGCCGCGCAGGTCGGCGCGGCGGCAGCGAGCCACACGCACAGCCCGGCCGAGGCCGGGGCCGCGCCCGCCAGCCACACACACAGCCCGGCCGAAGCGGGCGCGGCGGCCGCATCGCACTCCCACCCCGCCTCCGACATCGGCTCCGGCACCCTCGCCGTGGCCCGGCTCCCCGACGCCACCACCGGCACGCGCGGCATCGTGCAGCTCGCCGGGGACCTCGCCGGTACCGCCGCCGCGCCGACCGTGCCCGGCCTCGGCAGCCGGCCCACCGTACGGCTGTGGAACGGCACCGAGTACCAGGCCGTCACCGGCGCGGTCATCTACATCGGCGGCAGCAGCGACCCGACCGTCAACCCCGGCGACATCTGGATCCAGCCGTCATGAGTCTCCGCTACCGCACCCCAGGCGGCCTGGTCGTGGCAGCAACCAGCGGCCGGTACCGCAACGCCGCCGGCGCGTCGGTGCCGTTCGGGCCGCCGGCCACGCAGGTCACGGTCGTCGGCACACCCACCTCCGGGAACACCGGCGGCGGCACCCGCAACACCCCGTTCGACCTGGCGTTCCCCGACGGGTGGGCGGCTGGGGACTTCGCGCTGCTGTTCGGGCACGGGTCCGCGACCGCGCTCACCCTGTCCGCGCCCTTCCCGGACTGGACACCACACCCGGCGGTGTCCCCACTCGACCAGGGCAGCAACTCCCGCCTCTACCTGTGGTCGCGTGTTTTGCAGGCCGGTGACACCCCGCCGCCGCTCACCCCGTCCGGAGCGATCACTGCCGGATGGGAGCTGATCGTGCTGCGCGGAGCGGACCGTATCCGCCAGGTCGCCAACTCGACCGCGGCGAACGCCGGCTCCCTGGCCCTGCCTGCCCTGACCGCCGCGCTCGCCGGGTCGGTGATCCTCGCGAACGTGCACTCCCGGATCGGCTCCGGCACCCCGCCCACCGCGCTGAACCTCGCCGCTGGCTGGACGAAGCCCGTCGACCACGGCACCAGCCGCAACACCAGCAGCGCGAACCTGCGGATGGCCCTCGGCCACCGTGACGCGACCGCCGGCACCGTCTACGGCGGTGACACCGCGAGCACCAGCCCCGCCACGCTGTCCTCCATGATCGGCCTGCTCGTGGAGGTCGGATCGGTGTCCACCACCGGCTGATCTAGGGCCGGGACGTTAACCGCCAGCCGGGGTGATGGTGCCGGGCATGGACGCCGACCCGATCACCGAAGACACCGCCCAGGCGCCGGACATCGAGCCCTGGGAGAAGACCGACGAGGCGCTCGACGCCGCCGCCGAGCTGATGCCGGAGTGCCCGGCCGACGACAGCGACGAGGGCGAGGGCGACGAGCCGGCCGACGGAGGCGACGCCTGATGGGCGCGCTGACCGGCGGGACGGTCTACGACACGTACTACAAGACGACCCGCAGCTGGCGGCCGATCGGCCCGGTCGTGGACGAGTGGCAGTTCTACACCGCGTCGGCCGACGACGGGTACGTGTGCCTCGGCGTGGTGGGCAACGCGGCGCACTGGAACAAGAAGAACACCGGTGACCACACCTCCCGCAGCTCCCACAGCACGGTGATCGGCGGGAAGACCGTCTACCCGAAGTCGGGCTGGGTGTACGCCATCGACGGCCGGGTGCCCGAGCCGCAGAAGTTCGAGACGTGGTTCCTCGGACGGCTGAAGGCCGGCGCGTACCCGCACGTCAAGTATTGGAACATCAACAACCGGCACTACAACCAGAAGACCGGTTGGAAGCCGTCCTACAGCGGCGACGTGCACCTGCACCTGTCGTTCGATCCGGGCAGCGAGTACGCCGACAGCACGATCCTCGCCGACTACGAGCGGTACCGCACCGGTAAGCCGCCCGCGCCGGCGAAGCCGAAGCCGCCCGCGCCGAAGCCGTCGACCTCCGGCCGTCCGACGCTGCGCAAGGGCTCGAAGGGCGCGGCGGTCGGCCGGCTTCAGGGCGCCCTGGTCGCGCACGGCTACCAGTTGAAGGTGGACGGCGACTTCGGGGCGCGTACCTACGCGGCGGTCCGGTCCTTCCAGGCCCGCAAGCGGATCACGGTCGACGGGATCGTCGGTGACCAGACGTGGGCGAAGGCCCTCGCCGGTCAGGCGACCGTCCGGCAGGGCGACAGCGGGTTCGCGGTCGCGCTGGCGCAGGCGCTGCTCGTCGCGGCCGGCTGGAACGTCGCCGTCGACCGGGACTTCGGGTCGAAGACCACCGCCGCGGTGCGCGCGTTCCAGAAGGCCAAGAGCCTCACCGTGGACGGTGTGGTCGGGTCGAAGACCTGGGCGCGGCTGGTCAACGGCTGATGGAACACGTCGGGGCGGGCAAGGCGGAGGTCTGTGCGCACTGCCCGCCCACCGGCTGCCCGCTGCGTCCCGGCGGGCGGCCGGACGGGGTCACCGTCAAGGCACCCGGCCCGAAGGCTTGCCACACCTTGGGGTGTCGCATAGAATCGCATACATCGGTATCGGGTGAGCGACCCGGCACCGCGAGGAGGCCCCGGTGAGCCACACCACCACCGCCCGAGCGGCGGACCTGGACCTCCAACAGCGCGCCCGTACCAGCGGGCCCGCTGTCACGCGCAGGGCGGTCATCGCCGCCGCTGGTGGAGCCCCCGTCGGCAGTGGCAGGGACTGCGGTGCTGGCGGGCTGGTGGGAAAGCCTCGGCCGCGATGACCGCCCTGCGTCGTCGTCTCCCAGACCTGATCGGAGCGTCATGATCGACCGCCTGTTCGCGCTGCGCCGCGACGCCGACCCGACCGGCATGTCCGGCACCGGGACCGTCGCCTACGGCGCCACCCTCCCCGGAGGCCGCGCCCTCGTGCAGTGGCTGTCCGACCGGCCGTCCACCGTCGTGTGGCGGACCGTCGCCGACGCCGAGCACATCCACTCCCACGGCGGCACCCAGCCCACCGCCATCGTGTGGCTCGACCCGACCAGCCCCGAGGCCGCCACCGCGCGCGAGACCCTCGACGCCGGCATGCAGCTGCTCACCGAGGTCACCGGTACCGCCGTCCTCGCCGAGACGTTCCGCGCCGCCGCCGACGGCCGCCGCGAACTGGCCCGGGGCATCAAGGGCGACCACCCGGTCATCGCCGACAACCTCAACCTTCAGGCCCTCGCCCTGGACGACGCCGCCCGCGTCGCCGGAGGTGACCTCACCCCGCTCTACAACTGGCTGCCCCCGCACCGGTGGACCGAAGACATGCACGCCCGGCTCTACGGCAAGCGCCACCAGCAGCAGCCCGGCTGAGGGGTGTGCACACCCCAGCCCTGTTCCGTCCACCGCCCGCCGCCCCACGACGGCGACTGACCTGCCAGCAATGCGGCGCCCGGCGGCGCTCCAGCGAGGAGTCCGCCCGGGCCGCCGGCTGGCGTGTGTGGACCGGAACCACCGAAGGCGGCAAACCCGCCCGCGTTGTCCTCTGCCCGTGCGCCACCTGACCGATCGGAGAAACCCGTGGCTCACACCGTCCTCGTCGGCCGGTGCCGCCGCTGCCGTGCTGGCCTGTCCGGCTGCTGCCGCCCCCGCCTCCGGACCGCCCGCCGCCACCAGCGGCCCCGCCGCTGCGGCCCCTGCCGCGGCGTCGCCCGGTTCGGCAGCGAGTCCATCGCCGTCCAGGTCGCCGCGTCGATCGCCGCCGCGACCGGCGCGGCACCCACCGTCCGCCCGTGCCCGCTCGGGCACGGCTTCCACATCACCTTCCCCCAAGGAGCATCGCGTGAGCAGTAACATCGGCTGGACCGACGAGACGTGGAACTTCCTCCTCGGCTGCGAGCGCGTCACCAAGGGCTGCGACGGCTGCTACGCCATCACCACGGCGAACATCCGCAAGAGCAACCCGAACCCGAAGATCGCCGCCGCGTACGCCGGGCTGGTCGAGCGGAACGAGACCGGCCGGCTCGACTGGACCGGGCAGGTCCGGGTGGTCGAGGACCGGCTCCACAAGCCGCTGACGTGGCGGAAGCCGCGCCGGATCTTCGTCAACTCCATGAGCGACCTGTTCCACGCTGACGTGCCGATCGGCGTGATCGCCGAGGCGTTCGCCGTCATGGCGCTGACCCCGCAGCACCATTACCAGCTGCTCACCAAGCGGCACGGCCGGATGCGGTCGGTCCTGCGGTCGGCCGAGTTCGCCCGGCTGGTGTGGGACTGGGTCCGGACCTTCGCCGAGCCGCCGGCCGAAGACAGGCGGGTGCCGGCCGAGCGGATCGATGCCGCGATCAAGCTGATCACGGACCGGCCAGATGGCGAGCCGATGCCGCCGCTGCCGAACGTGTGGATCGGGGTCAGCGTCGAGGACCAGGCCACCGCCAACCTGCGCATCCCGGCGCTGCTGGACACCCCGGCGGCCGTCCGCTGGATCTCCGCCGAACCGCTCCTTGGCCCGGTCGACCTGACCGCCTGGATGGCACCCCGCACCCCGGCCGACTCGGCCGATGCCCCGGCCACCTGGCACGAGTGGACCTGGCCGGACTGGGTGCCGGCCGACGCCCGCCAGCAGATCGAGTCGTTCTGGTCGGAGAGCATCGGCAGGAGCCCGCGCCGCTGGCTGCAGAACGCCCACGACAACGGTGCGCCCGCCTTCGGACAGGAGTGGACGACCCACCCGAGCATGCGCCCGGCCGGCTCTCCCGCCGACCGGCACACCGGCCGGTACATCCACGCCTGGAACAACATCGGTCGCCTCGCGCTGCCCGACGGCAGCATGGGCTACACCTCCTTCACCGAGCGGCACGTCCGCGACCAGCTCGGCCTGCACTGGGTCGTCGTCGGCGGCGAAACCGGCCCCGGCTGTCGGCCGATGCACCCCGACTGGGCGCGCTCGCTTCGCGACCAGTGCCGGAACAGCGCCGGCACGAAGTTCTTCTTCAAGCAGTGGGGCGACTGGCATCCCGCGCCGACCCAGCTGGTCCTGAACGACCCCGCCTGGACGCTGAGGTTCTGCGGCGACACCCGGGAGTCCTGGACCTTCCAGCGCGGTCCGCGCCACCGCAACGAGCTGGACGGCGAGGTCATCGAGGAGTACCCGTCGCTGCTGGCGGCCGTCCGGTGAGGCACCGACCGTGGGAGCGGGAACTGGCCATCCGCGAGCCGCGCACCCCCGACGAAGCCCGCCAGAGGGCCACCCGGGGCGGCGCCCTCGTCCGGGAGGCCCTCGCCGCCGCCCGGGAAGGCCGACCCGCCCCGGACCTCCCGGCGCCGGCCGCGCCGGCCGCGTCCCGACCGGCCGGTTACGAGCTGGTGGCCTGCGCCGGCTGCTACCGGCCCATCAACGCCCTGCCCGGCTCCCGCTGCGACGGCTGCCGGCGACCCGAGGGGAGCAGCGATGCCTGAGCCGATCCAGCGGTTCCGCCGCAAGGGCTGGCGGAAGCCGGACGGCGCGGTGATCGTGACCCGGCCCAGCCGGTTCGGGAACCCGTTCACCGCCGCGGACGTCGTGGCGTGCGGCATCGCCGTTCCCGAGACCGCCCGAGAGGCGGCGGTGGAGATGTTCGCCGCGTGGCTGGACTGCGGGCTCGGCGTGCCGAAGCCGCCGCAGGAGCGGACCCGGGTGGTCCTGCTCGCACACCTGCACCAGCTGGTCGGCCGGGACCTGGCCTGCTACTGCCCGCTGCCCGAGCCGGGGGAGCGGGACGTGTGCCACCGCCGGGTCCTCATGGAGCGGGCGAACCGGCCCCGCACGCCCGAGCCCGTCTGCGTCAGGGGCGGCCCACCAGTGCCGCAGTATCTAATCTGTGCTACACTTTGGGGTGTAAGCGGGTGAGCGACCCGCTCAACTGAGGGAGACCCCATGATCACCGACACGATGTTCGCCCGGGCCGCCGAGATCCTCAACGACGGCCTCGCCAGCTCCGTCATGCAGGGCTGGGGCCGCGAGGCCCGCGAGGTGCTCGCCCCGGTCCGCGCCCGCCTCAACCACAGCGCCGACGAGGCCCGCGCCACCATCACCGACATGCTCCGGTTCGTGGCCGCCGACGACTGCGCCGCCCGTGGCCTCTACCTGGAGGCGATCCTTCAGCGGGTCATGGACGCGCTCACCCCGGAGGCGGACCGGGAGGCCGACGAGCGGTGGGAGGCCGAGCTGCTGGCCGACATGCGGTCGTTCCTCTACCCGTCGACCACCACGGCCGAGCCGGTGGCCGTCCCGGTGGGCGCGCTGTTCTGACCGCTCCGGCGGGCCCGGCCCGTTCCCGGCATGGGTGACGCAGATCATGCGTCACCCATGCTGTATTCCGGCTTCGTGAGTGCCGATACGTGAGTAAGAGGCGCGAGAAGCGTGCCCACTCACCAAGGAGGCACTCATGGCCAAGTCAAATAGAAGTAGCCGGCGGCGGCGACCAGGCAGGCGTCAGCGTCCCGGCGCGGATTGGATGCTGACGCTGATCAGGGCCATCGTGACGGCGGTGGACATCATCACCAGGCTGTTCTGGTAGCGGCGGTGGAGCGGCGGGCGCGGCGGGCGCAATCTGGCCGGCGCGCTTGCCCTCCCGCGTTAATGACCGCTACATTGAGGGGTGTGAGCGGGTGAGCGACCCGTTCCGGACGAACGGAGACCTCATGGACGCCATCGCGACTGCTGCACGCGAAGCCGCGCAGCTGCTCACCGAGCTGGCCGACGGGCCGCCCCGGATGCACGCGAAGCCGTCGCGGCCGGCCAGCACGATCCCGGAGATCAAGGTGGTCGGCGCCGCCCGCCGGTCGTGCCCGAACTGCACGCCGACCAACCGAACCCCCGTTAACCTCTGATACGGTAAGGGGTGGGGTGGGTGGTCATGTGCCCCGCCCCGCCCCGCCGTTGACCTGGCAACACCTGAACACAGCCACCCCCGGCGCCCCGCGAACTTGGAGACCCCCATGAACCCCGCCATTCACACGTACCGAGCACGGCTCGCCGAAGCGGCCGAGCGGGCCGGACCGGACCGCGCGATCACCGGCCGGATCCTCGCCGGTGAGCTGCGCGCCGAGCACCGCAAGGCCCTCGGTGTCCGCGACCGGCACGCCGCCGCTCTGCACTTCCACCACGGCTGGTCCTGGACCCAGCTGTGCACCGAGATCCACGGCCGACCCAACAAGGTCGCCCAGGTGCGCGAGGCCATCGAGAAGGTCACCCCGCCGCGGCGGGTGAGCGCCGGACGCGCCGAGGAGGCGTTCAAAATCGCGCAGGTCGACGTGCGCGAGCTGTGGGCGCTCTACAAGCAGGCCCGCGCGCTCGCCAACGAGCCGGCCGTGGCCGCGAGCCCGGACGCGGACGTGGTGCTGGACCTGCCCGACGTGCCGATCGCGCGCCTGGAGGCCGCCGCCGGTCAGCTGGAGACCACGAACCGGGCGTACGCCGACGCGGTGGAGGCCCGCAACCGTGCCGCCGCGGCGTTGACGAAGCACGCCGGCTGGTCGAACCGGCAGGCCGCGCAGCTGGCCGGCGCCGCCGTGCGGGACATCTACCCGCACCAGGCGTCGGCGCCCCGTTCGGAGGCCGACCCGGAGCTGGTGGCGGAGCGCGCCGGTGAGGTGCGCAGGCTCGCCGCGCTGCGGGCCGCGCTGACGCGGGCGCGGGACGGGGCGATCCGGGAGCTGTCGGCGAGCATGGGTCCGGCGGAGCTGGCGCGGTTGGCGCGGCTCACCGACGAGCGGGTGGTGCAGATCCGCGACGCGGCCTGACCGGGGGAGCGGGGCAGCAGGGGCTGGGTAGTAACCCGGCCCCTGACCTGCATCTATAGGCGAATATGTGCTACACTTTGGGGTGTAAGCGGGTGAGCGACCCGCCGATCGATTGGAGACCCCTATGGAACTCCCCGACGTTCTCCTCCTCACCGGCGACGACCGGCGCAAGCAGGAGTTCGCCGTCTACGCCGAGCACACCGGCGCGGCCGTGGCCACCGCTGACACCAGCGGGTCCGCCGCCGACGGGTGGATGTCCGCGCCGCTGGTCGTCGTGGCCTCCGACATGGTTGCCACCGTGCTCACCTCGGCGCTGCCGAACGCCGAGCACTGCGGCGACATCGTGCTCCTGTCCTCCGACACGATGCCCCTGGCCGTGCAGACCGGCATCGCGATGGGCGCAGGCTACATCGTGCACGAGAGCGTCGGCGCGGCGTGGCTGCTCACGATGATGCGTAAGGCCGCCGTGCGCGGCGCTGACGCCCGCCGCGCGCTGGCCGAGGCCCGCACCACCGACCGCTGACCACCCACCGGGGGCGGGGAGAGCGACCCCGCCCCCGGGCCACCTTCGGGAGACCCCTCTTGGACAGCACCACCATCCAGCTGACCGCCCGCCGGTCGATCACCTTCACCGCCACACCCGATCAGTACGGCCGCTGCGTCTACCAGGTCCACGGCATCGGCGCGTTCACCATCGAACCTGACCCCTACGCACACATCTACGACGGCCACGACAGGGTGCAGGTAACCTTCGGCCGCGTCGAGGGCGAACACCGCTGGGTCCGCTACGAGCAGTTGCCCGACCGGCCCGTCGTCAACCGCGTCACGCTGTACGGCGCGTCCCGCTTCAGCCCGGCCACCATCAACCCGGCCAGCCCGTACGGCTGGCTGTCCCTCCAGCGGGACAGCGGCATCCGCAGCGTGCCCGACGGCACCCGCCGCTACACCGGGCAGATCGTCCACGCGCTGGTCCGGCATTGGCTCGGCCGCGACGACCACCAGGAGCTGATCGCGCTCCACCGGTGGCACCTCGCCCCCGAACGGATGCGCATGCACGCCAACCAGGTCGACCTGCTGAACGTCAAACTCGCCGAGCTGCTGAAGGATCTGGCGAAGCAGCACGCCGCGTACGCCGAGCAGGCAGCGATCCGTGACCGGCAGCCCTTGGACCGGCGGTGGACGCCTGACCCGACCACCCGGGAAGGCCAGGCCATCCTGCTTCTCCGCGAGCAACTGGCCGCTGTGAAGGCCGAGCACCGCGAGCTGCCCGGCGCAGACGTTGTGCCCCTGCTGGAGCAGTGGCTTACGGCCATGAACCTGACCCTGCTGGACCGCTGACCCCGCGCCGCCGGGTCGGCTTCGATGTCGGCCCGGCGGCGGGCACCCCCTACCGGCATAGTTCTGCTACACTTTGGGGTGTGCGGGTGAGCGACCCGCACGGGACGGAGACCCTGATGACGGCCGTCGAGCTGACCGACTACCAGCGATCACGCGCCTACTGGATGGCCGACCAGGCAGTGCCCTGCCCCAAATGCAAGGTCAAGTTCGGTTCGTGCGTGTCCACCGGCGGCGGGCACTACGCCCAGGTCGCCACCCACAAGGCACGCAGGGACCGGACCGCTGACTGGACCACCGAACAGCGCCACCGGTACGGCGGACTTGTCGTGCTCTACAGCCGCGAACCGTGGACCGCGCCCGCCGACCTGCTCGCCGAGGCCGAAGCCGCCGCCAAGCCCATCCCCACCAAGGCCACGAAGCCAGCCACGCCGAGAGGCGTACGGCTGTCCGAGAACCAGGCCGAGGAGATCGAGCGGGCCGCCTGCAACGGCGGCAAGATCACCACATCGACCGGCCACTTCCACGGCGACGCCGCCTACCGGCAGACCATCCACGCCCTCCGCGACAAGGGCATCCTCGCCGAGGGTGGCCTCGTTGACCACGGCCGTGGACGCGAGTACACGATGACCAACTTCGGCTGGGATGTGTACCTCAACCACCGGCTGATCATCCGCCGCGAAGAAGGCGACCTGTGGGCCGCCGTCGCCCGCCCACAACCCTGACCCGCGCCCGCCGGGCCGACCCTGTGTCGGCCCGGCGGCCTATCCTCACCGAGAGCGAACAGAAGGAGACCCCGATGCGAAAGCACGAGGACCCGGCGGCGCAGGAACGCCGGCAGAATGCGCAGAGCGAGATGATGAGCGCCGCGCACAACGCGGTGCACCGGGTTGCCTTGATGCTGGAGGATCCGGCCCACGTCGCCAACGCGCCGATCTTCGTAGGCGCGAAGACCACCGAACCTACGGTCCGGCCGCTGACCCGGCTGGAGGCGGCCGTCTGGCTGCGTGGTCGCGCCGACCAGCAGGTTCACAGCGCCATCACGAAGGCGCGCGGCGCCGGCGCGACCTGGGCGGAAATCGGCAAGGTGCTGGATCTGCCCGAGCAGCGTGGCGACTACGACCTGGCCGTGGCCGCGTTCGAGTACGCCCTCGGCTACAGCTTCAGCGACCAGAACGTCTACTACGACTGCGGTGCCTGCGGCCAAGGCATCAAGGACCACGGCCCGTACGACCCGCACCCCGAGGACCAGGAGAGCGGGCACGCCGAGACGTGTGAACGGCTCCGCGCCGCCGTCGCCGCCTACAAGCGGCGCATGGGGGATGACTACTGATGAAGCCCATCGACCCCGCGACCGCCTCCGCTGAACTGCGCGCCCTGGCCGACTCGATCGCCGCCGGCACGACGCGCCTGCCCGTGCTCCGCCACGACGAGGTGGATGGCTACCGGCTCCGGATCGTGCCCCGCGTCATCCACGACGTCCTCTGCGCCTGGCGGATCGCCAGCCCACAGGAGACCGACCCGGTGGTCCTCGGGTGCGCTGGCTGCGGACTCGCCTACCCGCCGGCCAGCGTCGACCCGACCGGGTTGACCACGGGTACGCCGGTGGACCCCACCATGCACGGGCTGGTCCAGCAGATCAAGGCCACGCACGCCCAGCTGGCGGAGGCGGCGCGGCGGGAGTCCGAGCAGTGATCATGGACGGGTTCGGCTTCGCCATCGCGGTCATGGGGCTCGCCCCCGGGATCCTCCTCACCGGCGCGGTCGTGCACCTGCGCCGCCGCGGCCGAGTGACCCGGGCCGCCGTGGCCATGGTCGCCGCCATCACCGCCGTGTCAGCGGCCGGCGCCGTCGTGCAGCTGCTGCCCGGCCCGTCTCCACTGTGGCTGCCCTGGGCCACCGCGGCGGCCTCCCTGGTGATCGGGTACGGGTTCCTCACCCATCAGCTGGTCCGGGATCGAAGCACGATCGCGAGGAAGCGGCCGGCGCGGTGACCGGTAAAGCCGCTGCCGCGTGGGCGGGTCTGAACGACCGGCAGCGCACGTACCTGACGGCGATCTACAACGCCGACCAGGAGCGGGAGAAGGAGATCGCCGGGAAGCGGCTCGCCCGGATCGAGGTTCCGCCGGCGGCAGAGTGGCGGAAGCTGCGGTTCTCCCTGGAGCTGCCCCGGACGCTGTTCGGGTACACCACCGTCCAGGACGTTCTCCGGGCCGCCGGCGAGCACGATTCCGGTGCCGGGGCGACGCTCGCGGCTCTGCGACGGCGCGGCCTGGTCAAGACCGAGCACGGCTGGGCGGACCTGGGCATCATGGTGGTGAAGTGCGTGTACGTCACCCTCACCACACCCGGCCGGGCAGCCGCCCGCGCGGGGCTTCCGGCCGCCGCCGCGCCAGCGAAGAAGCCGGCCGGTCTGCTCTCCGAGTGGTTGTGGGAGTCCCTGGCCAAGCTGTACCGGGCTGGCGAGGACGGCATGACGATGGGTCTGCAACCGCGCGAAATCCCGCTGTCTGAGCGCACCCCGACGTGGCGGGCACTGCAGAAGCTTCGCGACGACCAGCGCGACGGGCCGTACATCGAGGAGTTCCACCCGGGCGGTCGCGGGGACTGGTGGGTACGGATCACCCCGGCCGGGCGCCGGCACTACGACCTGCACCACGCCTGTTACCGGGAACTGCACCCCGACGTCAAGGCCGCCGATCCGGAGCCGGTCGACGGCGCGCACACCGGCCTGGCCGATCACTCGCCGACGCGCCGGCCGAAGCACCTGGTCCGGGAGCCGGACTGGCGGGTTCTGGCCGAGCTGGCCGGACTGGAGTCCGGCGGCCGGTGCCCACTACTGCGGCGGATCATCCAGGAGTACGACAGCTACAACCGGTGGGTGTCGCCGGGAGAGCGCGTTGAGATGCCAGCTGAGGTGGCAGCGATCCCGCCGGGGATGACGCTGCCGCACGTGAAGAAGACCGCCCGGTCGACGGCCGTGGTGAACAGGTTGAAGGCGTATCCGGGTGGCGCCTTGGTCGAGGTCCTCGACGTTCAGACGGGCCGTCGTCCTGGCGTGCATCTCAACCTGCCAGCCAACGTCGCGCTGGTGTGCCTCACCGACGCCGGCCGCGCCCACGTCGCCGAACACCGCGCCGCCTACCAGCGGCTGTATCCGGACGTTCCGGTGCTCGCCGAACCCTTCGTACCGCGAAAGGACGAACTAACCCGATGACGACGACTCGCCACGGCGGCCCCCTCACGGCCGACCGTGTGCTTCAGGCCCTCGCTGCGCTCGGCACGCCGACGGTCATGCTGGACGATCCCACCCCGGACGACCTGCCTGCTCTGCTCGGACAGCTGACCGCCTCCGTGGAGGCCGGGCTGCACGACCACGCCAGCGACGTACACGAGATCGAGCAGTTCGCCGAGGGGTACGCCCGTCAGCTTGACAACGATGGCCTGGGCGCCGCTCGCCTGATGGACGCGCGGCTCCGCGTGATGGCGTTCCAGCTGCGTGACACCACGATGGATGACGGCGCCGAGGTGCTGCCACTGAAGGCGGCCGGACAAGCAGCTATGGCCGCGTCCGGCTTGATCGGCTATCAGCTGCTTTCCATGCCGGACTCGACGGGACGACCCGCCGACGAACGATTCCAGCGAGAGTTGCTGCGCGGTGCGCGTCGATTCCTGGGCGAGGCCCGACGCTCGTACGACCGCTTGGTCGCGTACCTGAAGGGCCGTGGCTTCAACGTCTGATCGTCGGGCGGGCACCGGCGGCTGGCCGCTGGCACGATAGACCTATGCCAGAACCGGTCCCGGGGTACGCCGGCCCTGCGATGCAGATGCGCGAGTCGGCGTTCGAGTTGGCCGCGTGCCTCCGAGGTGACGTTCAAGTCGACCATCCCGACGTGCTGCTCGCGCTGATCCGGGCCACAGCGATTGCTCTGGGGAACAGCATCGGGGAGCTGGCCGATGCCACTGACGCTGCTGGGCGCGGCAGGGCGGCGGCGCTGCTCCGCAGGGCGCTGACCGAGCAGCAGTCGTCGGCGCAGTCGCTGGCCGAGGCTGTGAAGGCCCTCAGCCAGCCTGAAGCCCTCCGCTGACACCGCGAGCCGGCACCCGTTCCCGGGTGCCGGCTCGTTCTGCGACGGTCAGCTGCCCGACGTTGCGGCGGCCACCAGCCACGACGGGTCGCGGTCGAGGGCGCCGCGGTTCCGGTCGTACCGCTGGGTCGTACGCGGGTCGGCGTGACCGAGGGCGTGCTGGCGGTCTTCCAGATCAGCGCCCCGCTCCCGGGCGATGGTGTTCCAGGCGTGCCGGAACGAGTGCGGGCTGATCTTCTCCCAGCCGGCCATGCCCGCGGCCTTGGCCAGCCGGCGCACGAACCGGTACACCTCGTGCCGGCCGATCCGCTGGCCCTTGGCGTTGAGGAACAGCGGCCCGTGCAGCTGCTCGACCGGCATCTGCTCCCGGCCGGCCCGGAACTCGAGGTACGCGTCGACCACCTTGGCCACGGCGGGCGGCATGGACCGGGTGCGCCGCTTCCCGCCCTTCATGGCGAGCAGGTCGACGGTGCGGTGGCCTTCGCGGTGGCCGAGGTGCTCGACGTCGAGGGCGCACAGTTCGGACACCCGGATGCCGAGGTCTACCAGCATGGAGGCGACCGCCGGGCCGGCTGAGCCGATCCACCGGTCGCCCCGGGCGGCTGCGGTGAGCATCGCGGTGGCGTCGGTAGCGGTGAACCCGATCGTGGGGGAGTGGTCCCGGTCGACGCGGGGCCGATCAGCGACGGCGGCCGGGTTGGTGGCCACCGCGCCGAGCTTCGCGAGGAAGTCGTACCAGCTGGACACGGCCGAGAGTCGGCGGGCGACCGTGGCGGGGGAGGCGGGCTTCCCGGTGCGCGGGTCTGGCTGCTCCAGGTGGCGGCCCCACGCGTTGACGTCGAGGAACGTCGCCTGCAGCGGGTTCAGTCCGCGCTCCGCGCACCAGGCGGCCCAGAGGCCGACGTCGCGGCGGTACGCGGCCCGGGTGTGCTCGGACAGCCGCCGGTTGGTCAGCCACCGCTCGGTGAAGTCCCGCAGGGCGTCCTGCTCGCCGGCCACGACCGCCGTGGTGGTGAACCGAGCCAGGTCGGTCACTCGCTCTCCTCCGCTGGCGGGAAGATAGCGTCGATCGCGCTGCGGATGCGACGGTTCCGGTGCTGGTCGAAGGTGATTCGGGAGAGCCGGCCGACGTTCACCGAACCGGCGCCGACGACGGAGGCGGCGAACCGGAGCACGAGCAGGTCTTCGTCCTCGCCGGTGATGTCGCCGGCGTCGAGCGCCACGGCAACGTCGTTCCAGCGCACCTCGGCGGTGAGCATGCCCCAGTGGTCGTACCCGGTGGCAACGTACCGGCGGAGTTGGGGCCAGGCCGGGTGCATGAACAGGACCTCGATCGCGGTCTTGTCGTCGCCGGACGCACTGATGCCCAGGATGGCGTACGCCTGGTGGTGCTCCAGCCGCTTGAAGGCCGATGCTGACGCGGTGGCGAGGTGCTGCTGGGCGGGCAGGTCGGTCCCGTCGCCGACCTTGCCGCAGGAGCACGTCCAGGGGCTGTCGGGGCGGGCGTCGATGGGCCGGTCGACCACCCATGTGATCTTGTGGGTCTTCGGGCCTCGCCAGCGAGGGCGGGACGTGTCGGTCGTGGTCACTGGCTCTCCTCGGCGTACGGGGTGAGGCCGAGCCCGGCGGCGGCCTGGTCGACGGCGGCGGCGAACGACTCTCGGGGCTGCGGGTAGACGTGTCGCCGCGTGTCATCGCCGAGGACGAAGCCCCGCAGTCCGGCGGGCAGGTATCGAGCGGCCCAGGCCAACTCGTCGCGGCGAGTCTCCAGGGCCTTGTACTGGCGGCGGAACTCCACCTCGACGTCATTGAACCGGCGGGCGTTGACATCGCGCTCGCTCTCGGCCGCGGCGACCCGCGCGGCGGCTTCCTGCTCGATCTTGGCGATCCGGGGCGCGGCGATCTCATGGGCGCGCTGCTCGATGTACGCGGAGAGGTTGGCGGTCGTGTCCCGCAGTGCGTTGGCGAGGCTCAGTTGCGGAGGGCTGGCGGGCGCGGGGGCGCTCGGCAGTGGGATCGGCTGGGTCTCCAGGTCGCGGTCGCTCACCGCGTCGGGGGTCGTCATGCCGTCGAGCCTACGGTCGGCGGTCGGCGAATCCCCTCCGACGCGCGGACATAATCGGAATTATGCGCGGTACTGCGAGGCAGGGAACGCCCTACCCGATCGGAACGCCGGCGCTTCTCATCAACTCCTTGGCGTACCCGGTGAGCAAGATCCCGAGCGCGCTGGTGGTCGAGCCTTCGATGACGTCGAGCGTGCGGCGCATCAGATTTTTGACGGTGTGCTGGTCAGGCTCCGGCTGCTCCAGCTCGCCCTCGATGACGTCCACGTTGCGCCGCACCGCCGCCTGCTGCTCCTCGGACAAATCGAGCACGGGGATGGCCTCAGCGATGGCGCGAACCAGTACGGCAAGTTCGTCGCCAGCCACGCCGGTCGTGGTGGCCGTCTGGGTGACATGGGTGCTGTCCCAGCTGACGTTGCCGGACACCGGCCCGTGGAAGTTGGTGATGTTGGCAGCGCGATCGTTGCGTCGCCGCAGGTAGTCAGCCACGTCGCCTCCGGATTCGATGCAGTCTTGGCCGGCCGACGTGATCTGCAGGGTGATCGGCCCCTCGATCTCGGCCACGCCGCTGTCGCCGCGAACCAGACCGTTCTCCTGAAGGTTGAGTGCGGCGCGCCGAACCACGCTCTCGGGGAGGCTCTCCCCCTCGAAGACGGCGTGCCCGCTCGACAGGAACTGGTCGACGTACAGCCACTTGCCGCCGTCGGGATCCTGGTCGTAAGCCCAGCGCAGCAGTCCGTTGCTTGCCGCGGCGCGGCGGAGTGCAGGATCTGCGCGCCGACGCGCTTGCATCTCTCGCTCGGCGGCTTGGCGATGACGGCGTTCCTCCACATTGGCTCGCCCTGCGTCTGTGAGGTCAGCGGAGGTATGCGCGATCTCGTACGTCTCGCCCAGCATGATCAGGCCATCCTTGAACAGCCTGCGGAGAGTGCCGCGCCACAACTCTTCGGTCTTCTCGTCAGGAACCTCGCCGAGGAACTCGTACATCGACGGCATGGAGGCACCGTCGTGCTCGTAGAGCCATTCCAAGAGCCTGATACGGCGCTCCTCGGAATCGGTCACGCTGGCTCCCGGGGTTCTTGAGGGGATCGGACGGCCGCCCACCCGCGGGCAGGTGAAGACCCAAGGCCGCCGTATTCCTACCCTACGACGCAGACAATCGACAACACACTGTAGGCTTGCTACACTTCGGGGTGTGCGGGTGAGCGACCCGCGCAGAACAGGAGACCCCCGTGGCCACTCGCCCGGTCGACGGCTGCACCCTCTGGTGCTGCACCGTCAACAAGCTGACCGCCATTCCCCCGAAGCCGTCGAACGTGGCGTGGGTCGGGTACGCGCCGCACCTCACCGGCAGGCAGGTCATCCGCCTGGCCGAGCGCTGGCAGGCAGCCGGGCAGAGCCGCGAGTCGGCGACGTCCCAGTAGACCCGGCGCCGGGTGAGCGACCCGGCGCCACCAGCGATCGGAGACCCCATGCCCTTCTCCCCCGAGGTGCACCAGCAGTTGGCCCGCCGGCTGCGTACCTTCACGGCCGGCGCGTTCGTCGTGCTCGCCGGCAGCACCAACTTGAAGCCCACCCGGCAGCTGGTGTACCTGGCGGTGCACCAGCACGCCGACCTGATGCTGCGGCACCCCGACGGCTACCGGCACACCGCCGCCGGGGACGTCGCCGCGCTGATCGTGCTCGACCGGTCCACCGTCAGCGGGCACCTCGCCGCGCTGGCCCGATCCGGGGTGATCGCCCGGGTCGACACCGACAGCCGGGAGGTCGGCTACCGGCCGATCCCGGAGATGGCGGACTGGGTGGGCTGACGCAGCAGGTTGCCGGTGGGCTGGGCGGAGTTGCCGTCCGGCCCACCGGCACACTCACGTCATGGCACTTACGTACGGCCGGGGCGGCCTGGTCCACGTCGCCGTACCTCAGTGGCGGGACGTGTGCTGCACGGCTCTTCCGGTTCGCGCGCTGGGTCGGCATCGCCTCACCGCAGCCGACTACCGGCGGCTCCGCGCCACTCAGGACGGGCAGTGCGGCATCTGCCGAAGGGCCAACTTCCGGGGCGACGGCCCGGCACCGCTCTACATCGACCATGACCACGCATGTTGCCAGGACCATCACAAGACCTGCGGCAGATGCGTTCGGGGCCTGCTGTGTAGCAGCTGCAACGGCTGGCTCGGGGAGCTTGAGCTGTGGGCACGGCTTCCCGGGCTGGAGGACTACGACTGGTGGGAGCCGGCGGCGCGGGCCTACCTGGCGCGGGCCGGCTGCGACCCGGGCGACCCGGCGCGGGTGGCGGCCCTCGCGCGGCGCCACCGTGAGCGGCGAGCGCGTCTCGGCCTGCCTTGCAGCTGCCAGCACTGCGGCCCGGACGGCATCCGGACGTAAGACCCCGCCGGGCTGCACGATCTTCGGCATGTCCACGACGGGGGTCGCTGCTGCCGCGCGCCCCGGTGTGCCTCTCCCCCGGGTGACGATGTGTTCGACGTCGCCGGCGCCGCCCGGGTAGCCGCAGGCCGCCGGGCTGTCCGGTCCACGGCCGCGGCGCGGATGCTCACCGACCTGATGGCCGCGCCCGTGCCGGCTCGGCGGCGGGTGCTCGCCGCGCTGGACCGGGACGATCTGGTGGCGCTGTTGGCGGCGTCGGCGGTAGAGCTGGGCACCCCGTACGCGGTGTGGCAGGGCGACCCGGTGGGCTTCGCGACGCAGGTGCTCGGTGAGGCCCTGTGGTCGGGGCAGCGGAAGATCCTGCGGTCGATGGTCCGCAACCAGGTGACGGCAGTCCCCTCGTGCTTCGGATCCGGGAAGACGCGCTCGATGGCGCTGGCCGCCACCTACTTCGGGGCGGTGTACCCGCCGGGCACCGCCGTGGTGGTGACGATTGCGCCGCGGTGGCGGCAGGTGGCCCGGCAGATCTGGCCGGAGATCCGGGGCGTCACCAAACGCGCGGACTTGTTCGGGTCCGTGGACACGACGCAGTGGAAGGTGCCTACCGTCGCCGGGCAGGAGTACGTGGTGGCGTACGGCATCGCGGCGGCCCCGCACGCCGAGGACGCGGTGCAGGGTATCCACGCGCCGAACCTGCTGCTGGTCGTGGACGAGGCCGGCGGTATCTCCCAGACCATCGGCCAGAACATGCGGGGTCTGCTGACCGGCTCGAACGCGGCGATGGTGTGCATCGGGAACCCGCCCACCGACGAGGAAGGGTCGTGGTTCGAGCGGCTGTGTGCGTCCGACGACCGGACCAGCGTCATCCCCCTCGATGCGTACGGCACCCCGAACTTCACGGGCGAGGCGACCGCGACGTGCCGGTCGTGCCCGCCGGCCACCCCGCCCCATCCCCTGGCCACGCACCTGGTCGACCAGCGGTGGGTGGCCAACGCGATCGCCGACCACGGCGACGACTCCCGGTTCGTGATCGCCAAGGTCCGCGCGCAGTTCCCGAGGGGTGGGCCGAACACGCTGATCCCGTGGTCGTGGGTCGACGCCGCGGTGCGCGCCGACGAACCCGCCGACGGTCCGGACGTCGTGCGGCTGTGCGACCTGGGCCTGCGGGCGGAGACCGCGCAGCATCGGGTGCAGCGCGGCGCGTGGGTACGCCTCGGCGTGGACGTAGCGGCGGACGGCGGTGACGAGCTGGCCATCACCCGCTGCGTCGGCGACCTGATCACGATCGAGAAGACCAGTGCCGGGCAGGCGAACACCGACAGCGTGGCGGTCGCGGGAATGGTGCTGGAGCAGATCAAACGGGCCACCGACCTGGCGCGGGCGCTGGGTACGCCGGCGCGGGTGCGGGTGAAGGTCGACATCATCGGCGTCGGCTGGGGTGTGTTCGGGCTGCTGGAGGCGTGGGGCCGGGAGGGCAAGCACCAGGCCGACATCGTTCCGGTCGACGTGCGGGAGTCTCCGAACCGGGACGCTGACACCGCGACGCTGCGGCCGGCGCGCAAGCGCGACGAGATGTGGCTGGCCATGCGGGGCCTACTGGCTGCGGCGGCCGGTGATGGGGATCCGATCGTGCGGCTGCGGGTGGACGACCGCACCGTGTCGCAGATGTCGGCGCCGCGCTACTCCACCGACTCGCAGGGCAACACGGTGGTCGAGTCGAAGGACAGCATGCGGAAGCGGGGCGTCCGGTCACCGGACCGGGCGGAGGCGTGCTGCCTGGCCGTGTACGAGCCGGCGGTGCACCGGGCCCGGCTCATCGCTTGATGCCGAGCTTGTCCAGCTGCTGGTCCACCCAGCTACGTTCGGACTCGCGCCGCAGGTCCAGTTCGTGCAGCACCTCCCGTACGACGGGGTGGCGGAGGTGCTGGGACACCCGGGCGAGCCAGCGGATCTCCCCCGACATGTCGGCGCCGCCCGGGTCGACGTGGGTGCCCTCGCGGGGCTGGTCAGCGCGGTCCTTGGCGCGCAGCGCGGCGGCGATGACGGCTGCCTCGACGGCGGCGTGCAGGTCGTGGCCGGTCAGCCCGGCCTGCTGGCATTTGAACAGGGCGAGGTTCATGACGTCCTGGTCGAGCCAGGGCCGCAGTTCCAGGTAGCCGTCGCGGACCTCGATGACGCGGCGGTAGACCCGCCAGTCGTCGCCGGAGATGAGGGTGCGCAGCACCTCGCCTGCGGAGTCGGCTCCTCGGGGCCGGTCGAGGGCCAAGCCGGGGTTTCCGTCGAGGACGGCCTGCCACAGGGGCCGTAGTTTTTGGGCGGCTCGGGCGCGGCGGACGCGACGGACGCCGGCGGCGATCCTCGGTCCGGCGGTGGGGAGGACCGCGCCGACGGCGAACAGGGCGCAGGCAGTGAGGATCAGGGACTCGGTGGCGGCGAGCAGCTGCGAGCTCACCTCGAACAGGCCGAGTCCTTCGGCGGCGGCGTCGATACCGGACAGCAGCGCGAAGGGAAGGGCCAGCCAGCCCGCGACCGCGAACGCCGTCAGGCCCCACCAGCTGTACGGGTAGTCACGCAGCCAACGGCGGTAGATGCCGGACTGTACGGCCAGGTCTGTTGTGGCGGCGGCGAGGAGCAGCGCGTACACGCTCTCGTGGATCGCGACGGTTGGCGTCGCCCGGTAGTAGGCGCCCTCGGTCGCGGGGCGGGCGTCGGGGCCGCCGAGCAGGAACAAGCCGACCATGCCAACCGCGACGCCGAGGGCGAGGATGTAGCGCCACTGGCTTTCGCTCCGGGCCGCTTCCGGCGGCAGATGCCAGTGCAGCAGCATGACTTCCAGGGCGGTCAGCGAGGCGATGATGGCGAGGTGCTGGCTGAGTTCGGAGGTGCCGGTCCAGCCGGTGAGCCTGTTGAGAGCGTCGTCTGCCTGGTAGCCGGCCCACACGCCGATGGTGAGGAACGCCATGCCGAGGATGAGTGCTTGGCGGGCCGGTGACCGGCGGGGCGGCTCAGGTGTACTGCGCAGCGGCGCCCAAGCCACGTACGCGGTGGCGGCGCACAGCAGCAGGATCAGCAGTGTGGGCGGCACGGGCGGGTCCTATCGCGTTGAAGGTAGCGAGGATGGCCACGGCCTGCCGCGACGGCGGGGCTGGGCGTTTCTGGCCGGCTCGCTGGAGCACCTCGGTGGCGAACACCTCGGCCTGTTGTTCCTGGATGTCCGGGTAGCGGGAGCGGGAGCCGGTGTGGGCGAGGGTGCGGCCGTCGTGGCCGAACAGGATGTGTCCCAGCTCGTGCAGGATGATCAAGTCGCGGTGGGGGCCGGAGGTGCCGCGCTCGTAGGCGATGTAGTCGGCCTGGTCGGTGGCGACCCATAGGCCGCAGACGCCGCCGGCGGTGTCGGTCGGCAGCAGCTGGATGGGTCGTCCGCGTCGGGCGCTGATCGTCTCGACGTAGCGGGCGATGTCCCAGGGGGCCGGTGGTGAGAACCGGTCCACGAGGGGGGTGATCTGTCGGCGGAGCTGGTTGATCGGCATGGGGCGGGGCGCTCCGGTGGATCCAGTACCGGTGGGGGTCCACCACGCTGCATGAGGGAGGGCTTTCTGGCAAGGATCTTCACTCAGGGATGAAATTCCCGCCGATGAGTGCCAGCGTGGTCGATCCCGTTAACGGGACTTTAGCCCCGATCGGGTGTTGACTGCCACTATTCACCTCGGTGTTCGAGTCGGCGGACCTGTTCGAGGACGTTCAGGACCATCTGCTGGCTCTGCTCGGTGAGGCCGGCCGCGCGGGCGGCGATGTGCCGCACGCCGGCGTCGGCCATCGCGGCACGCAGCTCGGGGTCGATGGTGTCGTGCTCACCGAAGAAGTAGCCGGGCGTCACACCGAAGAAGCGGGCCAAGCCGTAGATGGTCTCCAGGGTGGGGTTGCTCGACTGGCCGGTGCGTAACGCCCAGACGGCGGTCTTGGAGATTCCGACGGCTATGGCGACCTCGGCGTCGCTGTAGCGGCGCCGGGTTGCTGGGTTCGGATGGGTGACGAAGAGATGTTCGAGGAGTTCGGCGAAGGTCTGCCGCGGGGGGGTCGACATTTCCACCATGCTTCCCTCGGCCATCCGGCCAGTCAAGTCAACCGGACGGCCTGGCGCTAGATTCGTTCACTGTAGTTGACGCGGGGGCGGGTGATCACCGTATGCTCGGGCATCACAGCAGCCAGCGACATCGACCGGTTTTCGCTGGTCATCGACATACTTCGCTACGCGAGCCGGGGAGGACGGCGGGCCGCAACCCTGCCCCAGATGTCGCCGAAACAAGCAGATCCCTCCCCTCGTGCTTGGAGGTCACCCCCTTGCCAGCAGCGGTCTTCAGCCCCGAACACCAGTGGTACGCGGCAGCAAACGTCACCATCGAACCCGAGTCCGCCGAACAGGCCCTCGAAGACGGGTACATCGTCCTGACCGCGGGGGTCAGGGTAGATGTGCTCGACCTGCGGTGCGCTCAGTGCCAGGGCTGGTACGACGCAGTGCGCGGACAGACATGCTCGGCCGCGACCGTCGGCACCGCTCACCTGCGCGGCGGCCCGGACGGGCGCCGCAAGCGCAAGTGCCCCACTCACCTGATGCCCTGGGACGCCTGCGAGCACCTGCACGAGGAGCCCCACAACTACGGCCGGCCTCCCATGCCCGCGATGGCGGTCGCCTGACCACGCGCCCGGGGGACGCTAGCCCTTCGGTGGGCCTACCGTCCCGGCCGTGAGCCGCCGACTTCTGACCAGCCGCCGCGCCCGCGACATCACCGGCGCCGTCCTGCTCGCCGCCGGGGTCCTGACCGTCGCGGCTGCCGCAGTGGTCGCCGCGTTCGGCTGGCATCCGCTCGCCGGTGCCGCGCTGGCCGGCGGCCTCACCGCCGGAGTCGGTTTCCTGCTGGGTAGGGAGTAACCGGGTGCCGCTGTTCCCCAGCCTCCGCCTCGGCCGCCGCGCCGACGACGTGGAGACCAAGACGGTCGATACGATCCGGTGGTCCACCGACAGCGGGCAGATGCCCGACTGGCTCGGCGGGAAACGCCGCCAGCAGAAGTGGGACGTCGAGCGGGCCGTCTACCAGGCGTATGAGCGGACCGTCTGGCTGTGGCGGGGCACCTCCCTGATGGCCGGGCACTTCTCCCGGCTGCCGTTCCGGTACAAGGTCGCCGGGACCGACGAGTACGTGGACGACCACCCCGTGGTCCGGCTGCTCCAGCCGCACGCTCAGACCAACCCGTTGGAGAAGGGCCGCGCGTTCAAGCGGCGCCTGTTCATCCAGGTCATGTACTCGCCGCGTGGCGCGTTCGTGGAGTTCACCCGTTCCCGTGGCGGGGACATCATCCGCCTGGACCTGCTGCCCCCAGGCCGCACCGTGCCGGTGCCCACCGAGAGCGCGAAGAGTGGGCGGGTCGTGGCCGGTGACCGGCTGATCTCCCACTTCGAGACGAAGATGCCCGACGGCTCGGTCCGGACCGTGCCGTTCGACCGGGTGTGGTGGATCCGCGAGCCGCACCCGCTGGACCCGTTCCGGGCGGACACGGTGATGTCGGCGCTCGGCGCGTCCGTCGAGATGGACGACCTGGCCCGGCAGATCAACGTGCACTGGATGCTCAACGACGGGCACGTACGCGCGATCGTCGGCATCAAGGGCGGCCTCAACGGCGAGGACACCACGAAGCTGGAGCGCCGCTTCGGTCGGGGTCCGGTCGACGCCGGCAAGGTCACCATCGTCAACTCCGACCAGGTGAGCTACGCCGACCTGTCGGCCCGGCCGAAGGACATGCTGTACGAGCAGCTGACCCGCAACGCGCGGGAGGAGATCCTCGGCGGCATCGGTGTACCCGAGAGCCTGCTCGGCATCTCCAAGGGCTCGACGTTCGACAACGCCGCGCAGGACAAGTACAACTTCTGGACCGAGACCATGCCGCCGCCGCTGGAGCTGATCGCAGCGGAGATGGTCGACCCGTTGGACGAGCGCGACCTCGAACCGGAGTTCGACCTGTCCGGTGTCGAAGCGCTGCGGCTACCTCAGCGGGCCGTCCGCGAGGAGGCCCGGCTGGAGGTGCAGCAGGGCCTCCGCACCATCGAGTCGTACGCGGAGCTGGCCGGCTACGAGGTGCACTCCACGCCCGAGACCCGGGCGCTGTGGCTGCCCAACACCGGGAAGGCACAGATCCCGCAGACACCGGAGGACGTCGAGGAGGCCGAGAAGCGCCGCGAGGAGATGGCCGCCCAGATGGCCCCTGCGGCCGACGGCGGCGACGAGGAGCAGCCCGGCGACAAGCCCCCCACCGGGAAGAAGCCGGACGAGAAGCCGGACAGCGAGACGAAGCCACCTGCCGGCAGGAAGCCACGCGACGCCGCCGACCGTGAGAAGCCAGCCGGCGAACCGGCCGGCAAAACCGCCCTCGGGGTAGCCCGGTACGGGCTGAAGGCCGCCGCCGCGCCAGCCCGCACGGTGAGCAGCGAGCAGGTGGGCGGCGAGGCAGCCGAGGCCGCGGTGACCGCGGCACTGACGGCTCTGACGGCCCGATGGGCGGCGCGGACGTCGGCGCGGCTGCGGTCCCCGAAGGCCCGCAAGGGCACCCGGCACTGGACGGCCGACCCCGATATGGAGGTGGACCGGCGGGTCGGGCTGAAGGCCCTCGACACCACGGCGGCCGTCGACCCCGACGTGTGGGCGCAGGACACCGAGGATGCCTTGAGCCCGCTGATCGCGGCCGCAGCTACGGGCGCCGCCGTCACCGCGGTGGGGCTGCTCGCCGGTCCGTCGGCAGGCACGGCCGCCGCAGGCCGGGAAGCGGCGGCCGTGGCCACCGCAGCGGTCACAGCCGCCGCTGACGCCGCCCGCGCGGCCGGCCTCAAGCTCGCCGCGTCCCTCGCCGCCGGGGAGGCCGCCGGAGAGACCATGGAGCAGCTCACCGCCCGGGTCGACGCCGGGTCGCTGCTCAGCTGGGCGAAGAGCGTCGCCGGTCACGCCGTCCGCACGGCTGTCACCGGCGGCATGTACGCCGCGGCGCGGGCTGCTGCCGCGCTCGGGCTGGAGGTGACCGCGACGTGGCGGGACCGCCGTGACAGCGCCGTCCGGACCACCCACCGCAACGCCAACGGGCAAGCCCGACCGGTCGGCAAGACGTTCTCCGTGGGCAAGGCGCAGCTGCGGTACCCGCGCGACCCGGACGGCCCGCTGGAGGAGACGATCGGCTGCCGGTGTCGGCTGACCCTCAGCGCCAAGCGGGCCACACGAGCGGGACGCTAACCCGGCGGCGGAGCGACCATGCCGGGCAGACTCTGCCCGCCCATCTGGAGGCACGCTCATGGGAGCATCTGCCGGCACCGCCGACCTCGACCTGTCGGCTCCGCCGCCGCAGCTGGAGTACAAGGCCGCCGGCGCGTCCGGTGTGCTGCTCGACCACGACGACGAGCACGGCATCGTGGAGTGCCTGGTGTCGATCACCGGCATCAAGGACGACCAGGGCGACATCATCACCCCCGGCGCGTACGCCGACACGCTCGCCAGGCGCAAGAGCAAGGGTGTCCGGCACCACGACTGGGCTCGGATGGCCGCGAAGACCCTCGTCCAGGAGGAGTGGCTGCCGGGTGACTCCCGGCTGCCGAAGACCCTGCCGGACGGCTCCCCGTGGCCGAAGGAAGCCGGGGCGCTGTACATCAAGGGCCAGTACAACCTGGACACGAAGGACGGCAAGGAGGGCTACTCGAACGCGAAGTTCTACGCGGACGAGGGCCAGTGGTCGATCGGCTACCGGGCGGTGCCGGGCCACGTCACCCGCCGCAAGGGCGACGGCGCGCGGGTGATGGCGAAGGTCGACTTCTTCGAGTGGTCCGATGTGCTGCACGGCGCGAACACCCAGACGTCCACCCTCGGCGTGAAGGACGCGACGGGCGGCGGGTTCGGTGCCGCCTTGGACCAGCCGGACGAGCTGGAGGCCAAGTTCGACCCGTCGCAGCCCCGCGACGCCTCCGGCCAGTGGACGGCCGGCGGGTCCGGCGGCGCGGCCCCGGCCGGGCCGGGCGGCGACCCGAACGCCAAGCTCGGCCCGGACTGGCTGAAGCGGGTCCTCGGCGGCGACCGCGCGCTCGTCGAGGGCAGCGGTGGTTCGGGCAGCTCCGGGTCGGGCGACGGGGCGGCGCGGAAGAAGGAACGCGACGCCGAGGCGGCCCGGCGGGACAAGGTGCAGGCCGCGTTCGACCGGGAGCGGGCCGCCGAGCGCATACGGCGCGCGGACGCCGACCGGACGGTCGAGGCCGCGACCGGCGAGACGAAGAAGGAACTCCAGGCGGCGGAGCGGGAACGGCGCCGCCAGTGGCAGGAGGCGTTCGACTCCGCGCGGGACGCCGAGCGGGAGCGGCGCCGCAAGTGGTCGGCCGCGCAGCGAGGGAAGAAGACCGCCGAGGTGTACCCGGAGCTCGATGGGGACCTGGAGCTGGCGGTGGACGACGATGCGCTCACCGACGAGGTGGGCGACGAGGAGACCGCCGGTGACACCGGCGAGAAGGGCGCTTCGGTGACGCTGGAAACCAAGGTCAGGGACGTGCTTCCCGGCTCGTACGAGGAGCGGCGGGACGCGCTGCGGGAGGCCGCCCGGCAGGCACTGGCCGGGCCGAGGGATCAGCACGGGCAGCCGGAGTGGTGGGTGTACGTCGTGGGTACCTGGGACGACCACGTGGTCGTCAACCGGTCGCCCCGCGACGACGGGGAGACGCAGACCTGGCAGATCCCCTACACCGTCGGCGAGGACGGGACGATCAGCTTCGGGGAGATGCTGCGGGTGCAGCTGGTCGCCCAGGTGGTGCCGGCCACCAAGTCCGGCGACGTGCCGGAGGTGGCGGAGGCGACCGTCGCGTCGGTCGCCGAGCTGCTGGCCGACGCGACCGCGCAGTTGTCCCTGGCGGTGGCCGCCGACGCGGCCGGGGTGAAGGGCGCCCAGGTTGCCGGTGATGGGTCGGAGCGGCTCGCCGCGTCGGTCGGGCAGCTGCTGGACGCGCTCACCGAGGCGGGCGTGGACCTGGGCGCGGTGCTCGACCCCGACGGCGAGCCGGGTGAGAAGACCGGCGGCCAGGTGGAGGAGAAGACCGGCGAGCCGGACGACAGCATGGTGCTCGACTTCGAGCAGATGCAGGCTGACCTGGCGGCGCTGCGCGACTGACCGAACGGGTAACGGGCGGGCCGGGGACGTTAACCCCGGCCCGCCTCTACGTTTCCGGGCAGCCACGGGCGATCGGCCTGCGGGCGTTCCCGGCGGTGGCCGGGCCGACGCGACGCCTCCCGCCCGGGCACGACAACGAATCCGTGCCCATCTGGGAGACCACCATGACCACCAGCACGAAGGTGCGCGACGAGATCACCGGTCTCAAGAACGCGCTGAAGGAGAAGACCGCCGAGATCGACGCCATGACCGGCGCGTTCGAGGTGAAGGACGGCAAGGTCAGCCTCCACGGTGACCAGGCCAAGGCGTACCTCGCGGCCACCGAAGAGGCGAAGACGCTGAAGGCGCTGATCGACGCCAAGGCCAGCAACGCGGGCCTGCGGGAGTGGCTCGACGCCCCCGAAGGCGGGTCGGTCGCCGGCGCCGCGAGCGCCGCCCACCACGCGATGAACGGCGGGCAGAGCCTCGGCGAGCAGTTCCTCGCCTCGGAGTCGTGGGCCGAGTACAAGGGCCGCGGCTACCGGGGTCGCATGACCTTCGAGGTCGACGGCGAGAGCATGTTCCGCAAGGGCGTCGACGCCGGGGAGATCGGCGCGAAGGACGTCTTCTCCGCGATGGCCGGCAACCTGACCGGCGTGCAGGCCCTCGGCAACCACCAGCAGCGGCCCCTGGTGGAGAAGCTGCCCCGCCTGATGCACGTGCGGAACCTGTTCCCGCCGGACGAGACCACCGCCGCGATCCTCTACGGCATCCGGCAGACCGGTTTCGTGAACAACGCCGCCGCGGTGCGGGAGCGTACCGCCGCCGACGGCACCAGCGCCCCGACCGGTGGCGACACCGACGTGTTCGGTCGCGCGCCCCGCAGCAAGCTCACGCTGGAGGTGGTCACGTACCCGCTGGCCACCATCAGCCACGTCATGTACGCCCACCAGCAGACCCTGGACGACGAGCCGCGCATGCGCGGCCTGATCAACCGGCAGCTGATCGAGGGCGTGCGGCTGGAGGAGGACGACCAGATCCTCTTCGGTAACGGTCAGGGTGCCAACATCCGCGGCATCCTCAACACGACCGGCGTGCAGACCTACAACCAGCCGCTGAACTCCGGCAACCCGTCGGAGAAGAAGACCGTCACGCTGCGGCGGGCGATCACCCGCGTCCAGCTGGCCGAGATGGCCCCCACCGGGATCATCATCAACCCGCTGGACTGGGAGGACATGGAGCTGGAGACCGACGACAACGGTCGCCTGACCCTGGTCACCTCCATCGCCGTCGGCGCCGAGGAGCGGGTGTGGCGGCTGCCGGTCGTCGCGACCACCGCGATGCCGGAGGGCCGGTACCTGCTCGGTGCGTTCGGGCTGGGCGCGCAGCTGTTCGACCGGCGCAGCGTCCAGGTCGACGTGTCGACGGAGAACCAGGACCTGTTCGAGCGCGACGGCGTGACCCTGAAGGGCCACGAGCGGGTCGGTCTGACCGTGGACCGGCCGGAGGCGTTCGTGCAGGGCACCCTGCACGTCGGCTGACGAGGCACGTGAGGGCGGGGCCGCAGGACGTTCTCCTGCGGCCCCGCCTCGTACCAGCCCTGTCCCCTGCCTCGGTGAGGAGCACCATGCTGTCGACGCGGGCCCGCTACCAGGTGGTGGCACCCCTACTCACACCGCTCGGCTACGCCCGCTACGCGGTGAAGCTGTGGCGAGCCGAGGACCACCCTCGTGACCCGCGCACCGGCCGGTTCATCCCGAAGCCGGGCGGCCCGAAACGGCCCCGCCGGCCGTCCGCCCGCAACCACGTCGCGTCCACTCGGGCGTGGGAGGCGGCGCAGCGGGCACGTCAGGCGCTGCCCGCAGACGAGGCCGGGTGGCGGTCCGCGGTGCGCAAGGAGATCCGCCCGGCAGAGCGGGCCGTCGACCGGCGGGTCGCTGAGCTCGAAGCGGAGCTGGCCGCCGTCCGGGACACTCTCGCGAAGCGGCGCGCCGAGCTGGCCGACGAGTTCCGGCGCAAGCGCACCCCGAAGTCGAAGCGGGAGCAGATCGCCAACGACCGGCTCGCCGACGAGATCCGCGACGTGGCTATGGCGGAGTCCCAGCTGGCCTGGATGCGTGGCATCGCCGAAAACCCGGAGGAGCTGGCGAAGCCCTCCAACCGTGGTCTCGGCAACATGCTTGCGGCGCAGGTCGAGATGGTCTACCCGAAGGACCCGGTGGGCCGGGTGCTGCCGCCCGAGGAGTACCACAAGGCCCTCGACCAGGTGCTGGAGGCCGGGAAGGCGCTGCACGACGACTTCCTCGACGCGAAGCGCCGCGACAAGGAGTACAACGACCTGCAACGGAAGCTCGACGGGGAGCTGGGCCCCGAGGCGATCCGGAAGGCGTTCGCCGCCCAGGACCCGGGCCGGCACGACCTGATGGCCCGGCGGAACGCGGCGCAGAAGGCACAGACCCGCCGGGAGCATGAGCTACTGAAGCAGCTGCTCGCCTCGGTGAGGCCGTTCGGCGGTGTGCGGCATAAGGCCGCCCCGGCTGGAGAGAGCAGCCGCCGCGTGTATGGCGCTGAGGCCGCCCGTCCAGACTGGGAGGCGCGGCTGCGGGAGGCGGAGGCGTACTTCCCCGACGACTGGCTGAGTCTGTCGGCCAAGGCCGAGCTGCGGATCGCGTCCAGCCAGCGGGCCTTCCACGCGGGTGGACGGGGCCACGACTCGTCCTTGCTGGCCATGCCGGTCACAGCACGCGACCAGGACGTCTACATCGGCGCGTTCCGGGACTACACGCACGAGGTGAACGTCCACGAGATGGGCCACCGCATGGAGATGATGGTGCCCGGGTTGCAGGAACTCGAGTTCACGTTCGTGCGGCGCCGGTCCATGCGCGGCAGCAGCCTGGAGCCACTGGCCCGGCTGAAGGACATCGTGCGGCACAGCGGCTACGACGAGCGGGAGGTGGCCTTCCCGGACGACTGGCGCAACCCGTACGCGGGCAAGTCGTACGAGCAGATCGGGCGCGTCAACGGTCGGCCGTTCGTGCAGGACCCCGACCCGGGCGCTCGGCCGTGGGAGGTGTTCCAGGTCGGGTTGCAGGACACCTTCGGCCGGAACCCGCGCTTCGGCGACGACGAGTTGCAGCACTTCACCCTGGGTGTGCTGGCTACCCTCGCCCGTACCGAGACCACGAAGCCGAAGAGGAAGCGGAGGAGCCGGTGACCTGGCGTGTGGAAGGCCGAGACGGCCGGTGGGCGGCGCTCGGCGAGAACGGGCAGCTGGACTGCGACGACGCGACGTTCGCGGACCTGACCGCGTTCGAGGGGCGGGCGGTGCCGATCACCCCAACCGGGCCGGCGTACGCGCCGCTGAGCGCCACGGACCCCGTGTGGCAGTACCTGGTGGTGCTGCACGTCGTACCCGGGCCGCTGACGATCACCGGCGACCCTCCCTCGGTGCCGCCGCCCGGCCCCACGCCAGAGGACGTGGTGTTCTAGCCGGGGACGTTAGCCGGTTGCGGCCGTACGGTGCGGGACGATCCGTCACCCGTCAGCAGGAGATCCTGATGAGCCGCAGCACCGCCAGGAAGGCCACCGCGCCGGCCGCGCCGACCGCGCCCAAGGAGACCGCCGAGCCAAGCGGCCAGGCGGAGGGCGCCGCTCAGCCGGCCGAGCAGCCCTCGACCAGCACGCAGGCCCCGGCCGCCGCGCAGGCCCCGAGCAGCACGCCGGAGCCATCCGCACCGCTGGCACCGCCGACCGAGCAGGCACCGCCGACCGCGCAGGCCCCGGCCGCCGCGCCTCAACCAGCCGCCGCTCCGCTCGCCCCGCCGGCGAGCCCGAACACCGCTCCCGCGGCACCGCTGGTCGCACCGGCCCCGGTGGCGCCCGCCGACGCGGACGCCTTCCTGGGCTATGTGGACGACGCCGGCAACCCGATCGACCCCGACGACCTGTTCGACATGTCCGGGGTCGGCACGATCGTGGTGGCGAAGGTCCGCGCGAACGCCCTGATCCGGCGCGGCAACTCCCGGACCGAGCTGATGTCGCTGGCGTTCCCGAAAGGCACGGAGGTCAACCGGGCGACCGCGCTGGAGGCGATCGCGCTGGCCCGCGCCGCCGCCCCTGCAACCGAGGGCTGATCGGTGACGGCGCCGCTTCCCCCGCTGATCGTGCCCGTCGACCAGGTGGCCCGGCTGGCCGGGCTCGACCCCACCGAGGAACAGGTGCAGTTCGCGGTGGAAGCGGCGATCCGGGCCGCCACCGCGGCGGCCGAGGGCTACCTGCGGCGCATGGTGGTGCCGGTGCAGCTCACGCAGCGCGGGGTCCGGCCGCTCGACTCCGGATGGCCGCTGGAGCACCCGCCCGCCCGGATCGTGTCGGTGACGCCGGAGACCGACCCGACCGGGTGGGAGACCGGGTTTTTCACCGTCGTGTACGAGACGGGCCTCGACGGCCGGGAGCCGCAGTACGCGGCGATCCGGGAGTGGGTGACAGCGGCGGCGCAGGTTCACCCAGCGGTACGTCGGCTCTCCGGGTCCGCCGGGCGCGAGGTGAGGTCGGTCAGCGCCGAGGGACAGTCCGTGTCGTACGAGCCGATCCCGGGGGCTAGTGCGGCGCCGACGGCGGGCGTGCCGCCGCTGACGTCGCTCGACTTCTGGCGGTCCGCCGATGGGCTGGCGTGGCAGCGGTCGGATCGCGCCGAGACCATTCCCGGTGATGGTTTGCCCTGGCTGTAGCGCTGTGATCTTGGCGAGGGACGCTACGTCAGGACGGTCGATACTGTGCGCTCACGATCCGGGGGGGTCGTTTCCCCTAGTGGGGTGTTGGTGGTGGGTCCGGACGTTCCAGGCCGGGCTCACCGCCCAACAAACTACCGGCGGGTAGGCGCCTCGGGCGTGTGACACACCGCGTGCCGTTTAGTCCGTCCTAGGACACGCCTTTGCGCAGGTGAAGGCCGTTTCTCCTGCTCAGCAAGCTGCTCACCTCGGCGCTGTGAGAATCTTGACCGGGGCAACTTGCGCCGCCCCCGGGGCTTTCGCCACAACGAACGCTGTGCCACACTTCGCTCCTGTCAGGCTCATCCAGAACTCTGGAGTAACCTGCGAGGGCGATACCGGGCCGTAACATGGCCCGTAAATAGGAACAAGCGGACCCTTGTTCCACTGGGCGGCCACCCAGCGGGGATCCGCTTGCCCTAACCGCACGGAATCGTGACCCTGCCGTTTAGGTGGGGTCACACCCGTTTCGGGCGTCGATGACCGTGACCGGTCACATCAGCCCGGCGTCGCGAGCGACCTGGTGCGCCGCTTCGACGATCACGGCGATCCTCGCGAGGAGGTTCGCCGCTCGCTCGGCGTTCCGCCACCGATCGGTGGCCTTCCGCCGAGCTGTTTTGCAGTGCCGGCAGCATCGCCGGCGGTTGGGTGTTCCCACCACAGTCCTCTCCGTCGCACTCCTGGTGGTTCGGGAGCGTCCTTGCCCCCCGGGGGACAGCAAGGCGAGACGGATCAGCGTGGTGCGACCCATAGCGTAGACCGTGACGCAGACCAGAGGTCCGCCGCTGTGGATCGGGGTACACCCTATGCCGCGCATGGTCATCCTCCGCAACCTTGTGCGCGTAGTGTTCGGAACACAGAGGGTCACCAATGAGGGCGTCTACGTGGACATATGCGGAGCGAAGGGCGCATTGAGCACGGAAAGTGCCTGAAAAATCAGCCTTTCGCATCGAACGGCTGTGCGAAGAAGGTGACATTCGTAGCGGCAAAAAAGTCGCTTTTGGAGGCTCGCCTCCAGGACGCAACTCCACCTCGCCCGGCACCATGCAGGCGGAGGTGGTGACTGTGGCGGTGCTGCTCGCGGACGGCTTGTACCTGCTCCTCCAGGAAGTCCACCCGCAACCTCGCGACGCGCACGGCACCCCCATGCCCGGACCGCCGCCGACGCCGGTCGGCCCGGCCGACGGGGCGGCGACGCGGCAGGTCGACGGATCCTGGTCGCTGCGCCTCGACCCTGCACTCTGGCCGGTCGCGGCCGGGGACGTCATCACCCGGGTCGCCGACGACCGGCGGTGGGTGGTGACCGGCACTCCCCTGCGCCATCAGGTCGCCGGGCACTCGGACGTGGACTACGTGGCGGTGACCGCGGTGCAGGACCCGCCGGACGTCGACCGGGGCTACCCGGTGAGGAGCGTGACGTGACCCGGTACCGGCCCCGTCCGGGCTTGGAGGAGGCGATCGCGCGGCTGATCGCGCCCCGCGTGCAGCGCATCACCGATGACCTGGCCGACGCGGCGCAGCGCAACGCCCCGCCGACGAAGACGTGGGTGTCCAAGGGTGACGCGGTGGTCCGGCCCGAGCACCGGGAGGCCCACGGCCAGGAGCAGCCCGACAACCTGCGGTTCGTGCTCCAGTCCCCGGAGTACGACCAGCACCACTACGGCGCCGGCCCGCACCAGCAGCTGCGGGAGCCCCGCGACCGGGAGGGCACTCCGGGGCTGACGGAGAACTGCCGCTGCCAGGCGGTGAAGGACCCGGATGGCATCGCCCGGAACATCCACGCCCACCCGGTCCGGGTGTCCGGCTCACGGGTGGAGGGAACGGTCACCTGCCACGGCCACCGGGTGGTGGAGTCCGAGTTCGGCACCGACAAGGACGAGGCGGCCCGCTTCATGGGCCGGGCTGTGTCCGAGGTGGCTCGCCGGCTGCGCGCCAAGTAGACGGGCGGCCCGGGACGCTACCGGCTCTGGCCGCCTATCGTGCGGGCCGTCGAGCACCTGGAGGCAGCGATGGCACGCAGTAACCCGGCACCCGCCGAGGAGACCCCGACCGAGACGCAGCAGGCCGCCGAGACGGGCGTCAAGGTGGTCCTGTCGCACTTCCACGACTACGACGGCAAGAGCTACAAGCCGGGCGACAAGCTGACCGTGCCGGTCGACGTGGCGCAGTCGTGGGTCTGGGCGGGGTACGCCCGCCTGGAAGAGCCGGACAGCGACACGCGGCCGTGATCGAGCCGGTGGTCGACGTCGACCCGGTGGCCATCGCGCTCGCCGAGCTGACCTCGGCCACCGAGATGCTCGCCGAGTACGGCTCCGGCGGCGCCGAACATGTGTCCGGGCTGAACGAGGGCCCGTATCCGCATCTTCAGGTCCGGCCCTCCCCTGGCGGTGAGGACGGCCGGCTGGTGTGGTCGGTGACTGGCGAGGTCGTGTTGCTGGCCTGGGCGGGCCCCGACGGGCGGCCCGGTTCGGCGGCGCTGCGCCGGCTGCTGTACCTGGCGGTGCACCACCTGGTGCGGGCGGCGGGCCGCCCGCACGTGCCGGGCCGGCCGGTGGTCACGGACGCGTACACGGTGGGTTCCGGGCGCCTCCAGCCGGACCCGGCGACGGGGCAGCTGTGCTGGGCGCATACCGTCCGGATCGTCGCTCACCCGGACAACGGCTGACCGGCCTGGGACGTTAACTGTCGCCCGGCCCTAGCGTGCGGTCGTCCTGATCGACCAGCACCGCGAGGCGTGAGATGACGCAGCCCAACCAGCTTGTCCAGGCCAAGACCATCGCCCTCTACCTCGGTGTGGTCGGCTCCACTCTGCCGGCGGACCTGTCCGCGCCCGGGAGCGGGTTCTTCAACGTCGGCCTGACCAACCCGGAGTCGTGCCGGTTCCGGGTGTCGCCGGAATTCGAGCGGGTGTTCGCGCACCAGTCGAACTACCCGGTGAAGATCCTCCAGACCTCGGACGCGGCCGGCATGGACGTCGACCTGCTCCAATGGAACGGCGCGAACTTCAAGGCCGTGTACGGCGGCGGCAACATCACCGCCATCAGCGGCACCCCGAACCTGTACAAGTTCGTGCCGCCGAGCTTCGGCAACCGGGACGAGTTGGCCGCGATCCTCGACGTGATCGACGGGGCCAAGAAGTACCGGTTCATCGCCGCCCGGGTGTTCAACGAGTCCGAGGTGGAGCTGGAGCTCAACAAGAACCCCGAGGCGAAACTGCCGCTCCGCCTGTCGATCTTGGGCGGGGACTCCACGGACGCCTGGTACATGGTCACCAACGACGCGGCGTTCGACCCGGAGCCCACCCCCTGACCTGCGATCCCTTCCCTACCGAGAGAGGCGGCCCCCCTGTGGCCCGTGTGATCGACCTCGACGTCAACGCCCCGGCCCGCGAAGGGGCCGGGGAGCCGATCGTCGTCTTGCTCAACCGGCGGGAGTGGACGCTGCCGCCGGAGTTCCCGGCGTCGGTGCTCGACCCGCTGTTCGAGGGTGAGCTGGACGACCTGCTCGCCCTGCTGATCGAACTCATCGGCGACGGCGACACCGAGAGGGTCGACTTCGACCCGATGAAGCTGCTGCCGATCCTGGCCCGCAACCCTGCCCTGCTGTCGACCACCCTCCGGGCCATCCGGCGGGCGTTCTCCGAGCTGCTCGGCGAGGAGCAGTGGGCGCAGTGGCTCGCCGGCCGGCCCGGCCTCGGTGACTACTTCCGGCTCGGCCGCGCCGCGTTCGGCGAGTACGGGGTGAGCCTGGGGGAAGCGTTGGGCTTGTCGCCCTCTGCCGACACCGGTGGGACGACCTCGAAGCCGACCTCGAAGCCCGCGGGTACGACGCGCGGCGGATCTGGCTCCCGGCGTGGCACCCGGAGCTGATCGGCGTACGCCGCGTCCGGGCGCTGATCCGCAGCCTGCCCCCGGACGCTGCCATCCGCCGACGGCCCGGCGAAGCGCCGTGGAACGAGCACAACGAGCTGCTCGCGCTGCTGCTGGAGGAGCTGTCGGTGCTGTCGTCGGACCACCGCCGCAAGGAACCGCTCCGCCTCCCTCGACCAGGTAAGAAATCCACGCCTCCCCCCGGCTCGGTCGGTATCGCGCAGATGGCCAAGGCAATGGCCGCTGCCGGCAGAGTGAGGGTGGTCAGGGACGGTGACGCAGCCGGGGCGCGGTGAGGACGCCGGCCAGCTCGACCTCTCGGTCGTAGCGGACCTACGCGGGTTCGTGACGGACCTTCGCCGCCGTGTCAACGCCGCGGCGGCGAAGGTCACGGCGAAGGTGCAGGTCAAGGTCAAGACGACCGGTCTGCGGACCGAGCTGCGGACGGCGGTCAAGGAGGCCGCCGAGAAGAGCAAGGTCACCGCGAAGATCGGCGTGCGGATCCCCGTCGCGGACTTCCGGCGCGCGGTCAAGGAGGCCGCCGAGAAGGCCAAGGCCCTCGCGAAGATCGGCGTGCGGATCCCGGCCACCGAGCTGCGCCGGGCGGTCAAGGAAGCCGGCGACAAGGCCGCCGCGAAGGTGCGGGTCGACGCCGACACGAAGCCGGCCCGCCGCGCGATCGAAGGGCTGAAGCACCAGCGGGTCCAGCTCAACGTCGACACCCGAGGCTTCCAGGCCGGGCTGAAGAAGGCCGCAGCCAGCGCGCTGTCGTTCGGGGTGACGATCGCCAAGGGCGTCGGTCTGGCCGTGGTGGCGGCCGGGGCGGCGTCGGCCGCCACGAACCTTCTCGGGTTCGCCGCTGCGGCGGCGACCGCCGCGCAGTCGGCGGGCCTGCTGCCCGCCATCATCGGCGCGAGCGTCGGCATCCTCGCCACCTTCAAGCTGGCCTTGTCGGGCGTCAACGACGCCATCTCGGAGACGTTCTCCGCCTACTCCAAGCTCGCTGCCGGCGGGAAGCTGACCGCCGCTGAGCAGGAGAAACTGAACGAGGCGCTGGCGAAGCTGTCGCCGAACGCCCGCTCGTTCGTGCAGGAGCTGGCCCGGATGGCGCCAGCTCTCAACGGCCTGCGCCTCGACGTGCAGGAGAAGTTCTTCCGCGGCCTCAACGGCGCGGTGCGGGATCTGGCCGACCGGTACCTGCCGTCCCTGAAGACCGGCCTCGGCGACATCGCCACGAACATCAACGGTGGGCTCCGTCAGTCGCTCACCTGGCTGGACAACGCCGCGTCGTCGTCGGCTCTGGCGGGCCTGCTCGCCAACACTGGGCAGGCGGCGTGGGACCTGTTCGGTGCGCTCGGCCCGATCGGTCAGGCGCTGCTTCAGATCGGCCAGGTCGGCAGCGCGTTCCTGCCCGGTCTCACGTCGGGGCTGGCTGAGTGGGCGACCACGTTCGCCGACAAGATCAGCGCGGCGGCGTCGGACGGCCGGCTGCACCAGTGGATCTCCGACGGACTGTCGATGCTCGGCGACCTGGCCCAGATGGGCCGGGACGTCATCGGGATCCTGCGCGGGGTGTTCGCCGCCGCGAACGAGGCCACCGGCGGCGGCGCGTTCACGCTCGTCAAGCAGGCCCTCGACACCCTGAACAAGGCCGCCAACAGCGCGGAGGGCCAGCAGGCCCTGATCGCCGTGTTCACCGCCCTGTCGCAGGTCGGATCCGCCTTGGCGCCGGTTCTCACCGCCGTGGTCGGCGGGCTCGGTCCCCTCGCCAAGATCGTCGGTGATTTGGCGGTCGCGGTGTCGCCAGGGCTGACCGTGCTGGTCAACGCCCTCGCCGACGGTCTGCGGCTGCTCGCGCCAGCCGCCGCGCCGGTCGGCCGGGCACTGTCGGACGTAGCCAAGGCCGTCGCGCCGCTGCTGCCACTGATCGGCGCGCAGCTGGCCAACGTCCTCACGATCGCCGCCGGCGTCCTGTCCGTCGTGGCCCGCCAGGCCGGGCCGCTACTCGGCGTCTGGGCACGGATGGGCGTCCAGCTCGCCACGACCCTCCTGCCGGTCCTTCAGCAGCTCGTCTCCGGCGGCCTGGGCCCGGCCACGACCGCCGGGCTGGCGATCGCCAAGGCGTTCATGCCGCTGGTCCCGGTGATCGTGCAGCTCGCCCAGGTCATCGCCTCCCAACTGCTGGAGCACCTGCCGGAGCTTCAGGCGCTGCTCACCGGGCAGCTGGTGCCCGCCGTCATCAAGATCGCCAAGGCGCTGTCCGGGGCGCTGCTGGAGGCGCTGCTGGCGCTCGCCCCGCAGCTTCCCGAACTGGTGGAAGCCGGCCTCCAACTAGCCCTGGCGATGACGCAGCTGCTCGTCGCCGCGATCCCCCTCGTGCCGTACCTGGTGCAGATGGGCTTGATCGCGGTCAAGCTCGCCGTCTGGCTGTTCGGGCTCTCCAAGCCGATCTCGATGCTGGCCGGCTGGCTCACCACCGCGCTGAACGCCACCCAGGCGTTCGGGAAGGTGCTCCTCGGGGCCGCGCTCGCCGTGGGCGGCTTCCTCTCCCAGGCGTGGCAGGCGGTACGGGGCGCCGGATCGTCCATCGGCCAGTTCTTCACCGTCACACTGCCCGGCTGGATCTCCGGCATCGGCTCGTGGTTCGCGGCGCTGCCGGGCCAGATCATGGCGTTCCTGTCCGCCCTGCCCGGCCAGCTCGCCTCGTTCTTCATGTTCCTGCTCACCCAGGCGGCCTACTGGGTGGGCTTCGGCATCGGGTCGATCATCAAGTTCTTCATCGACCTGCCGGGCCGGGTGATGGCTGCCGCGACCGCGCTGGGCGTGCTCGTCGGCAACGCGGTGTCCGCCGTGATCACCTGGTTCCAGCTGCTGCCGGGCCGGGTAGCCGCGATCGTCACCGATCTGTGGGCGCGCGCACGGGCGCTGTTCTCCGCCGGGGTCGCCGCGGTGGTCACGTTCGCGCTGCAACTGCCGGGCCGGCTGTCGGCCGCGGCGTCGGACGCGAAGTCGCGGGTGACTGGCGCGTTCTCGGCGATGTGGTCGGCCGTGAAGAGCGCCGTGTCCAACGGGGTGTCGAACACCGTCTCCACCGTCAAGGGCATCCCGGGCAAGCTCGGCGACCTCGGATCCATGCTGGTCGGCGCCGGGAAGGACCTGATCCGGGGCCTGATCGACGGTGTGAAGTCGATGGCCGGCGCGGCCGTCGGCGCGATCAAGGGCGTGATCAACTCCGGCATCCGCGGCGCGAAAGACGCCCTCGGCATCAAGAGCCCGAGCCGGGTGTTCATGGCGATCGCCCGTCAGCTGGTGGCTGGCTACACGGTGGGCCTCGACAAGAACGCCCCCACCGCGGTGAAGGCAGCCGAGCGGCTCGCCGCGGCCGTCACCGACGGGGCGAGCGCGGGCAACCCGGTCACGCCGATGGCCGGCGTCCCGGCCGGCGACGGTGCGGCGGGCCCGTCGCCGCTGATCGGGCAGGTCACGTTCCAGGGCAGTGAGGGCAGCTTCAACGACCAGCTGGAGGAGCTGATGTTCCGGCTGCGGGTGATCCGGAGAGGTGGAGTCGTTGCAGGCACCTGACGAGTGGACCCTGACCTACCCGGGCCGGTCGCTGACGTGGGGGCCGTACGCCTCCGGGATCATGCTCGCCACGGAACCGCAGATCGGGGCGGTGGAACTGCTCACCGACGACGCGCCCAGACCGCGCGGCGACGGCCGGCTCTTCGGCCAGGACTTCCGGGGCGGGCAGACGATCACCTTCGAGTTGCTCGTGCTGGGCGACAGCGAGCTGGCGGTCCGGCAGCGGCAGACGGATCTGGCGTTGGCGTGGCGGGCCGACGCGGTGCGCTCCGTGCCGGGCATGGTCGCCGAGCTGTCCACGGTGATCGCCGGGCGGCCCCGGGTGGCGTACGGGCGGCCCCGCCGCTTCGCGCCCGCCGCGAAGCAGCCACGGCAGGGCGTGATTCCCGTGGTGTGTGACTTCGCCGCCGTGGACGACTGCTGGTACGACCCGGTGCTCGAGCAGGAAACGGTGTCGCTGGTGCCGCCGCCGTCCGGGGGCTTGGTGTCGCCGCTGATAACCCCGCTGACGACCGTGCCGACGGGCGCCGCGCCGGGCGGCATCGTGGTGGGCGGCGAGTTGCCGGCGTGGCCGGTCATTACGCTGCGGGCCGTGTCGGCGCCGCTGACCAACCCGGTCGTGCAGGTCACGGGCTTGTGGACGATGGCCCTGAACGTAACGATCCTGGCCGGCCAGCACCTGACGATCGACACCCGGCCGTGGCGGCGCAGCGTGCTGCGCGGCGACGGCGCGTCGTTCGGTGGTGCGCTCACCCGGACTGGCGTGCGTCTGGCCGACGCTGCCGTGCCACCCGGCACGTACGAGGTGGTGATGCGGGGCCAGGACGTTAGCGGCACCGCTCAGATGCAATTCGCCTGGCAAAAGACGTACGGCGGGCTGTAGGAGGCACAGTGGGCTGGGACGGCGTGCCGTGGATGGTGGGCGGTGGGGCGCAGCACTCCGCCGAGGTAGCCCGGATGCTCGCCTTCGTCGCCTTCCGCGGCAACGAAGGCGTCGTCGGGCCCGACGACCTGAAGGTCAAGGCCCTGGCCGTGCCCGGCGCGGGCGTGACCGTCGACCCGGGCGCCTGCTCGATCCTCTGCCGAGCGGCCGGGCAACTGCACCAGGCGTACGCGGGCCGATGCGCCACCCAGGACACGGCGGGCATCGCAGCGACCGGCGCCGGCGCGGGCCGGTCCGACCTGGTGATCGCCAGGGTGGAAGACCCGTGGCTCGCTGGGGAGCCGTGGTCCGACCCGGCCGACCCGGCGGTCGGCCCGTACATCAACACCGTCGTCATCCCCGGCGTCCCGCCGACCACGAGGCGGCTCACCGACCTGGGCCTCGGGTTCTCCGGGATCGCGCTGGCGCGGGTGGACATTCCCCCGTCCACGGCCACCGTCACCCAGGCGATGATCGCGGACCTGCGGCGGATCGCGAATCCGCGCCGCGAGCGAGACCTCGTGGTGAAGTTCCCGGGGGGCGACAACAACATCTCCGGCACCGCGTACGGGGTGTGGCCGGCGGCGTCGCAGATCAGCGTGGAGGTGCCGGCCTGGGCGACCCACGTGCGGGTCAACATCACCTTGCAGGGCATCGAGCACATTCCCGGCGCCAGCACCCCGACGGTCGCTGGTCTGAAGACCGTCTACAACGGCAGCGACTACTCGTCGGAGAACGGCATCCTGGTGGAGACGGTCGCCGGCCGCGGCTACTACTCGGTGGCCGGTGAGCACGCGATCCCGGCCGCGCACCGCGGCACCACCCGCACCCTCGCCGCTGCCGGGGTCCGCTCCGGTGGCTCTGGCACCTTCCAGGCGGACTATCAGTCGATCATCACCATCGACTACGAGTTCGTGGAGAAGCCAGCGTGACGTGGCGGTACATCGCACGCCGCGCGGTCACCGGGGAGATCCTCGACTGGGATCTGCCGTTGCACCGGGATGAGCTGACGTGGGGGCTGCGCCGCTCCGGGTCGCTGCGCGGCAGCATCGACCCGGACATAGGGCAGCTGCGCGCTCCTGACGGGCGGCTGCTGCTGGAGGAGTGGGGAACCGAGCTGTTCGCCGAGGCGGACGGGCATCTGCGGTGGGGCGGCATCATCGTGTCGTCCCGGTTTTCCGGCTCGCAGTGGAGCATCGAGGCTGCTGGTGTGTCCGCCTACCCGCGCGGCATCCCCTACCTCGGCGAATACTCCCGCGTCGGCGTCGACCCGTTGGACGCGGCGCGGGAGATCTGGGCGCACCTTCAGTCCTTTCCGAACGGCGATCTGGGTGTGGTGCTCGACGGCACGAAGAGCCCGGCCCGGCTCGGGAAGCCGGGCGTGGCCGCCTTCGAGGAGGTGTTCCTGGGCGGGAAGTGGGTGCGGAAGGACGCGGTGCCCGCGTCCTCGGTCGAGCCGTCAGCGTCGGCGAAGCTGAAGACCGGCATCGACTCCAACGACAGCAGTCTCACCCTCGCCGCGATGGGCCTGTACGACCAGCTGGCACCCCCGTACCTGATCACGGTGGGCGCGGAGACGATGCGGGTGACCGGCCGGACCGGCACGAAGCTGACCGGCCTGGAACGCGGCTACGGCACCAGTTCGGCGACGTCGCACCGGGAGGGCACCCTCGTCAAGCACGACGGTACGCAGACCCGCACGGTGGCTGCGCAGCCGGCCGAGCCGTACCTGCTGGCGTGGTGGGACGCGAAGGACTGCGGGGGCGAGTTCGAGCAGCTGGCGAACCAGACGCCGTTCGACTGGGCGGAAGACGTCGCCTGGGGTGCCGGGGGCAGCATCGTGCACCGGATCCGGCTCGGGTACCCGCGGCTCGGTCGCCGCCGCGACGACCTGGCGTTCGTGCAGGGCGACAACGTGGTGTCCGCCGTGCCGGTGCAGGTCGACGGCGATGACTACGCCAACGAGGTGTTCGGGCTCGGCGCCGGGGAGGGCCGAACGCTGGTGCACACCCGCCTGCCGATCATCGACGGGCGGCTACGCCGGGTGGCGGTGGTGTCGAACAAGGCGGTCACCTCCGGGTCTCGGCTGGACATGATCTGCCGGGACGAGCTGATCCGCCGGCGGGGCCTGGTCGAGATCACCGAGATCGAGGTGGTCGACCACCCGAACGCCCGGATCGGGTCATGGGCTGTCGGCGACGACATCCTCGTGCAGGCCCGGGTGCCGTGGCTGGGTGACGTGCCGCTGTGGTCGCGGGTGATCGGCTGGTCGCTGATCGGTGAGCACCGGGCGAAGCTGGCGCTCCAGCGCGCCGACCGGTACACGTACGGGAGCGTGGCATGACGACGGCGGCCGATCAGGCGATCACGCAGCTGGCGAAGCGGCTATCGGAGACGGAGGCCAGGCTTGCCGCCTTGGAGCGGGGTTCGCAGCTGGGGCACTCCTCCATCGAGGCCGGACAGCTGACCGTCTCCGACGCCGAGGGCAACCCGGTGCTGGTGATCGGCGACCAGGGCGACGGCACGTACGCGGTGGCCGGCGTCAACGGCGGTGTCGTCGTCGCGCAGGATCTGAACCTGCCGGCAGGCACAATCACCGAGACGGACATCTCCGACGACGCGATCAGCACGCCGAAGCTGACGGCGAACGCGGTCACCGCCGACAAGATCGAAGCCGGGTCGGTCACCTCGGACAAGATCGCCGCGAACGCGGTCACCGCCGGGAAGATCGAAGCCGGGTCGATCAGCACCGACAAGCTGACCGTCGGCAGCCAGGGCGCGATCGCCGCCCGGGTGGTCGACGCGTGTGGTGACCTGGCCGACTGGGCGGCGGCCGGCGTCGCGGGGACGCTGACCGTGCAGCAGGTGGTGGACTCGGTGACCGGCGGGACGGTGTTCCGGGCCGGCGGAGCGGTGACCGGGCTGGTCCGGACGCCGGTGATCCCGTTCGACCCGACCGCCCTGTACCGCATCAAGATCCGGGTCCGGCAGACCGTCGCTCCGACCGGTGACACCACCGCGTCCAAGGTGTCCGCCGGGTTCGCCGCGGTGATGGCCGACGGCGCGACGTACGTGGACGTCACCGGCACCGCGACGCCCGGGCCGACGAACGCCCACTACGTCGCCGCCGCGAACGCGGTCCTGGTGGCCGGGGCCGGGTGGCAGGAGTTCACCGGTTACCTGCGCGGCACCGCCACCACCGGCACGAGTACGGCCCGCCCGGACCCGAACAACCCGGGCGCCGCCGTCACCGGCACCCGCTACCTGCGGCCGGTGCTGAACCTCAACGCCGTGGCGGGCAACGGCACCGCCGAGGTGGACCTGGTAGCGGTTGATGTCATCCCGGCCGGGGCGATCAGCGCGGTCAGCATCGCCGACGGTGCGATCACCGCGGACAAGCTGTCCGCGAACGCCATCACCGGCAAGGTCATCACCGGCGGCACGTTCTTCACCCGGTCGGCCGCGCCCCGGGTCGAGATGGGCGAGACCGCGTACGAGGGCGGCGCGGTCGCCTCCATCAAGTGGGACCTGCTCGGCCGGGGCTGGGACGAGCCGGTCATCCAGGCCAACCAGATCGGCACCGGCTCCAACCGTCGGTTCACGATCCGAGGCCCGGCCGGCACCCTCGGCGCCGCCGGCACCAGCATGGTCGCGGAGGACACCGACTTCGCGTGGCAGATTTCCTGCTGGACCGACCCGATCACTGCCATCTCGGTCTACCGGTTCACGCCGTCCGGAGGGCTGGAGCTGTCCCTGCCGCACTCGGCGGCGTCGAAGGCAATCACGTTCAACGAGGGCTACTCGATCTACGTGGACAACGCCGGCGCGGGCGGGTCGAACAACCGGTGGTGGCTGGACACTCCCGGCAACGGCGAGGTGATCCTCGGTCCGCGCGCCGGCAGTGCGTTCATCGGTTCCCTGCGGCTGCGGACGAACGCCACTACGACGTCGGCCGCGAACTGCTTCATCGACTCCGGAACCCACAAGATCAGCCGGTCGACGTCATCCATCAGGTACAAGACCGACGTCGAGGATCTGGAGCTCAGCCTGGACGCGCTGCGGTCGCTGCGGCCGGTCCGGTTCCGCGACCGCGGTGAGGTCGAGGAACGCGGCGACGATGCGCGCTGGTACGCGGGGTTCGTCGCCGAGGAGGTTGACCAGCTGGGCTTGGGGGAGCTGGTGACCTACCTCCACGGCGAGCCGGACGGCGTCCAGTACGACCGGTTCACGGCCGCGTTGATGCTGCTGGTGCGGGATCAGGACCGGCAGCTCGCCAAGCTGGCCGAGCGGGTGGTGGAGCTGGAGCGGCGCGCCGCCGGCTAGCCGTCCCACTGGCACGACGCGACCGACGACGGCCCGGACTGGTCGACCACCTCGCCGTCGATGACGATCGCGCAGTACGCGGCGGTCGCGCGGAGCGGCAGGTCCACACCCGGCTGGGACACCTCGACTCCACCCTCGGGCGCTCGGAGGAACACCTGCACCCCGACTGGACGGCCGCTCAGCTGGATCTCCCGGCCGATGGGCGCCGGGGTGACGGTGCTGCCGTCAGCGCGGTGGATGGCGGCCGCGGCGCTGACGGTGGGCTGCGCGATCAGCAGGACGGTGGTCGGGCGGGCGGTCGCCCGCACCGGTTCGGGAGCGACGGCCACGAGCGCGACGGCGCCGGCGGCCAACACGGCCGCGGTCACGCCGTGCCAGGACCGCCCGGGCCGGGTCGGAGGGTTGGTTGCCACCGGGCGATTATGCGGGGTGCCGGCCCGCCATACGGTCCGTGAGGACGCAAGGGACGGAACGGCCCTACGGTGGCGCGGTCCGGGTTGCGGGGGTAACGGGGGGATCGTGGACACGTCACAGCTGGAGACGCTGATCCCCGGCTTGGGCGCGTTCGGCACCTTCGGCACCGCTGTGATCATCCTCGCCAGGATGATCGGCCACGACCGCGGGCAGCTGGTGGCCGCCGACGAGCGGTACAAGCAGGAAGTGCGGGACCACGCCGAGACGCAGGCGGAGCTGGACCGGGAACGGGATCTGCGGCGCAAGGCGGAGGACTCGGTGGCCGAGCTGGGCCGCAAGGTCGAGGCACTGACCGAGCAGGTCACCAAGCAGACCAACCGGATCACCCACCTTGAGCAAGAGGTGGCCAGGCTGAACGGAGCGGCGGCATGAGGCACGGCGAGCAGGCGACGACGCTGCGGCGGTGGCCGCGGAGCCGGGCGATCGCCCTGGCAGCTCTGATCGCGCTGACCGGGGTGATGATGGGCTGGGCGCTGCGGGCCGCGACGGTACGCACGGAGACGGCGGAGCGACGTGCCACTACGGCGGTGTCGGTGGCGCAGCAGCTGTGCGACCAGGTGCGGCAGGCTGGCATGACGTGCGTGGAGGACCCCGAGCAGCTGCGCGGCGATCCAGGGCCGGCGGGCGCCGACGGGCAGGCCGGTCCGAGCGGCCCGCCTGGTCCGCGTGGGTGGCCGGGTGAGCCGGGCCCGTCTGGCCCGGCCGGGGATGACGGCGCGGATGGCGCGGATGGTGCTGGCCGGGTCGGTGCCGCCGGCGCGGCGGGGCCTGCCGGACCGTCGGGTCCGGCGGGGGCGCGCGGTCCGGAAGGCCCGGCGGGCCCCTCGGGGCCGCCCGGCCCGCCGGGCCCGTCTGGACCGGCCGGTGAGGACGGTCCGGCCTGCCCGGACGGCTACCACCCGCAGGAGGCGATGGTGCTCACCACCGGCGGAACACGGCAGGTGACCTTGTGCGCCCACGACGGCGAGTAGCTGCCACGGGACGCTAACCCCTCGCGGGGCCGATCGTGGCGGGCATGGACACCACTCTCTTCGCTTGGGTGCTCGACACCCCGTCGTGGGCGCTGCTGCTCGGCGTCATCAACCCGCTGCTCGTCTCGATCGTCAACCAGCCGCAGTGGTCGAAGTCGACCCGGCAGGCGGTGGCCATCGCGGTCGCCGTCGCGCTGGGCGTCGTCGGCTGCCTCGCCGACGGTTCGATCAGTGACGGCCAGACCGTGCTCCAGGTGGTCGCCGTCGTGGCGGTCGCGTCGCACGCCGCCTACAAGACCATCTTCTCGAAGGTCGCCCCGGTGGTGGAGGAGAAGACCAGCCGGCGCCAGGACTACGACCTGGCGTCCTGATCGCCGCTGGACTCGCCGCGCGTCCGCTCCTCCCGCAGCAGCTCGATCATGCGGACGGGGTGACGCGCGGCGATCTGTTCGAGGAGGCTGCGGCGTGCGTTCTTGGCGACCGGGCCGGCACGCAGTGCCTTCAGCTCGTCCGGGTGTTCCTGGCCGAGGCGTTCCAGCGCTCGCCGGCGGGGTCCGGCGCCCTCTGGTGGGAGGGCCTGGAGGGCTTCTCGCTCGGCGCGGGCGGCGGTCCGGACTGCTCTCCACTTCGCGCGGGTCTGCTCGGGGGCGCCCTTGCGGTCGTGCTGGTCGGCCATCTTCAGCAGCTCGCCGACGGCGGCGCGGGTACGGCGGCGGAGCACATCACCGCGGAACATGGCGATCGTGTCGGGGGTGGGCCGGTCCAGGTGCCGCAGCAGCTCCATGAGGAATCCGCGGTCGTCGGCGGCGGCGATCTCGGCGAGGCGCCTGGGGTCGCTCAACCCGGGCACGTCCTTTCGTCGGCAAGTCGCAGGTCCGATCAGCGTAGTTGTGTCGGTGGGGGTGCCGTAGCATGGGTGGTGGAAAGGCCAACTGGCGTGGGAAACACGTCCGTCTGCGGCACCTTTGAGCCCTTCGGGCAACGGGGTCTCCACCGTGACGGCGTGCGAGGTCTGAGCGGTTCGCTCCCGCGATGACGATCTCAGCTCGCGGGGTTGGCCTTCCGTTTTGCAGGGCCGCGGACATGGTGCGCGGCCCTGCTCCATGTCTGCTACACTTTGGGGTGTCAGGACGTTATGGTCCTGGCCGCGTTCCGCTTGGCCCGTGAGCGACGGGCCGGACGAGGAGACCCCTGACGATGACTGCTGTCATCCATGATCATGGTGTGGGTGCCGGACCGCCGGCCGATCCCGCGCCGCCTTCCAGACCGTGGTGGGCATCTGGCCCTGCCGTGGAGGTGCTGCCGTACGGCGCGCCGATGCCGGACTGGCACGCCATCCGCTTGACGGGCCTCGGCGGGAGTGATGCTCTCGCGGCGCTGAGCCTGTCCCCCTGGTCGACGCCGTACAAGCTGTGGCTGGACAAGTCCGGACGGCTGCCGCCGACACCGGCGAAGGGACGGCTGGCGTGGGGGCACCGGCTGGAGCCGGTCGCAGCCGATTGGTTCGCCGAGCTGCACGGCAAGCAGCTCGGGGTGACCGGCACCTGGCGGCATCCGGTTCCGCTGTTCGAGGTGGACGGCTTCGCCCGTTACATGCTGTGCAACCCGGACCGGTTCGTCGTCGGCGAGCCGGCCGGGGTCGAGATCAAGACGGTGGACGACCATTCCCCGGACGTGAAGCTGTGGCTGGGTGGCTCCGTGCCGGACTATCCGCAGGCCCAGGCGCAGTGGTGCATGGGAGTGACCGGGGCGCTCGGCTGGTACGTCGTGGCCGTGGTCGACGGCTGCGACGAACCGGTCGTGGAGTACGTCGCCCGCGACGACGACCTGATCGGCGAGCTGCGCGAGGCCGCCGCCCAGTTCTGCCGCGACCACCTGTGGCCGGACACCGCTCCGCCCGCCGACGCGCGGGCGGCCACGTCGGAGGCGCTCGCCGTCGCCGCGCTGGCGAGCATCACCGAGGCCAAGGAAGTCGACCTGGCCGAGCACACCGCGGACCTGCTCGCCCGCCGCCGGGATCTGAAGGCCCGGCGCAAGGCGCTGAAGGTCGAGCTGGACGAGGTGGAGAACGAGATCAAGGCGCAGCTGGTGGAGGCGGGCGCCGAGTACGGACGGCTCGGCGGGCGCCGTGCGGTCCGGCTCGCCCGCCGTTCCCGCGCCGGTTACACCGTCAACCCCTGCGAGTACGTCGAGTTGCGAGAGGTGAAGAGATGAGCTTGCGAGACCGAGTGAAAGATGCCCGGGCCGGACAGACCGCCGGACAGCCTGGCCCGGCCGTCGAGGGCACCGTCATGCCCGCGCAGCCGGACCAGCGTGCCGCGGTCCAGGTGTCCGGGTACGGCAGTGCCGTCGAGGCGCTGAGGCAGCGGGAGGAGCTGTTCAACCGGGCGGCTCCGGACGGCGGGCCGACCGGCGTGCAGCTGATCACCGATACCGTCACTGCGCTGTCGACGGTCAAGGGGCTGGACGAGTGCGACCCCCGCACGATCGTCGGGGCGGTGATGACCTGCGCGCAGCTGGGCCTGCGAGTCGGCGGGGCGACCGGGCAGGCGTACGTGCTGCCGTTCTGGAACAACGACCGGGGCCGCCGGGAGGCGACGTTCGTGCTCGGCTACAAGGGCCTGGTCAAGCTGGCCATGCAGTCGGGCCTGGTGCGTGGCATCGTCGCCCGGACGGTGTACGAGAAGGAGCTGCCGTCCTTCCGGTTGAGCTGGCACGAGGACCGTGACGAGCTGGTCCACGAGCCGTGGCTGCTGGACGACAAGCCGGGTGCGCCGGTGCTCTACTACGCTCGGGCGCTGCTCAACGGGGGCGGCTACCAGCTGACCCGGCCGGTGCACCGGGATGCGATGAAGGCGCACCGGGCCCGCTACGTCCGGATCAAGTCGGGCCCCTGGTTCGATGACCGCGGTGTGGCTGGTGATGGCTTCGAGGCGATGGCGCACAAGACGGTCGGGAAGCAGCTGGGCAAGTGGTTGCCGCTGTCGGCGACCGCTCGGCAGGCCATCGCGGCTGACGGCGGGGTACGGCACAACGACTCGCCGGACGCGCCGGTGGACGAGGTGACCGAGCACGCTGGTGACAGCGAGGCGGACGTCGAGCCCGGCCAGACGGTGGGCAACCCGGATGCGGCGTACGACGAGGCTGGCTGGCCGGCCGGGGCGCAGCCGCGCGGTTAGGCCAGACCGGCTGAGACGGCGTTGGAGGGGGCGTCTGGTCCGCTCACCCGGGCGTACCAGGCGTCCAGCTCCTCGGCGAGGCTGGGCGGGTCGATCGCTGCGGCGCGGGCACGTTGGTTCGCCAGGCGCATCTCGACCTGCTCTACGGGCAGCGCGAGCCAGGCGGCGATCTCCGCAGCGGTTGCCCCTGCCTCGGCCTCGACGGCGATCGCCGCGTCGATGACCCGCTCGGCGCAGAGCCGCAGCCGGCGGGCCGCTTGGAGGTGCTCGCCGAACTCGGCGTGCTGGTCGGCGTACGTCGGGACGAGGCTGGTCGCCAGTTCGGCGGTCAGCTGGAGCGCCTGCGACATGACGAGGCGAGGCCGGGCGCCGTCGCTGATCTGGGGCTGATGTGTCACGGGCCCGCCTTCCGCGGGGCTTGGGTACCAACCGGCTACCCGATCATGATGCGGCTGTGCCGGCTCGCGCATCCCCTTGCGAGTCACGTTGCACCGTTTGTACTGTCACACATACACACCACTCAGTTACTTGACTGGGTGGCCAGCCCTCGACGTCGGGGGCAGACCAGCGGGTGAGCGACCCGCCGCACGAACGGAGACCCCTGTGGTTCTACTTCAACCTCTCCCGGGTCAGGTTCCTGACCCGATCCTGACGGATCTCTCGCTGGCCATCGTAGCCACCAGTCGGCCGATCAGCCCTGGACCTTCCGGCCATCGCCGCACGTCGACCGTCCTGCCGCACAGTGGAGCGGAGGTGCAGCGGTGAGGGTCAAGGATCTGCGGCCGTGGATCAGCGCCGGGGTACTGGTGTGGGCCAACATGGCCGGCTGGCTCCCTGGCCGCTGGGTCAAGGAAGCGGTGTGCGCCCAGACCGACCCGGAAGCCTTCTTCCCCGAGGGCAAGGGCCAGACGTGGCGGGCCGCAGCGAAGCTGTGTGACGGCTGCCCGGTCAAGGAGATGTGCCTCAGCTACGCCGTGATCACCGACGAGCGGATCGGCGTCTGGGGCGGGCTCAGCCAGAAGCAGCGGTTCCGCCTGACGTCGATCCGGGTGCCCGGAACGAACGTGGAGGTGCAGCTACCGAAGCGCAGGCCGGGCCCGGTGTCCGGCCTGGACGGGCAGGTGCTGGAGCTGACCGCCGGTGATGCGAGCGCGGCCAGCATCGCGCGGGTCGCGGGCGTCAGCGAACGGTCAGTGCAGCGGGCCCGGCGGCGGGCTCGCGAGGCTGGCATGCAGGTCGAAGCGGCGGCGTGACGGGTGAGCCGGCACGCGCCGGCTCCTCGGATCACGACACGCCGACCGGGTGCGTGAATCTGAATCAGCAATGGAGTAGAACCGTGGCATGGCTGGCACCAAACCTGGGCGAGCGCCGAAGGGCGGCAAGCGCCGCCCCGTGCGCTTCCCGGACGAGCACCTCGACCGGTACGAGCGCGAGGCCAAGGAACTCGGCATCGCGTTCTCCGATTACGTCGCCAACCTCGCGGCACGCGCCTCGGGTCTCCCCGAGCCGTACCCGGCAGCAGCGCCCGCGCCGACGCTCCCCTTGGAGCTGGCAGCGGCCTAGAGACGAGAGCACAACCCAAAAAGCCGCAAAGGCCGCCTCCCGGATCCCACACCCAGAAGCGGCCCTCGCAACATCACCGAGGAGCCACATGCGTGACCCCTTGGGTCGTACTCGTGTGCCCATTTTGGCATACGAGTCGCCCACTCGCACACACCTCCGTCCCGCGGTTCGTCACATCGGCGAGGACGTTAACGTCGCGGTGCCGGTAGACACCCCGCTCATGAGTTCCCCCCGGATCCCTGGCGGTGTGGCATGACCTCCGACAACCCGCGCGGTGGCCTGCGCAAGCGTCGCCGCGACCCCTTCGTCCAGGTGCCGTCGAGCACGGTGGACGACTTCACCGTCCCGTTCCGCAGTCTGGGCGTGCTCACCTGGCTCCTGAACAAGCCCGAGGGCTGGGACGTCAACTCCATCCAGATCGCGAACGAGGGCAAGGGCAAGACCCTCCGCGGCCGTGAAGCCGCCCGCGAGGGCAGGGAGGCCGTCCGTACGGCGCTCCGCGAGCTGGCCCTGGCCGGCTACTACCGGCTGGAGAAGCGGCGGATGCTCGACCGCACCTTCGTCATGGGCACGGCTGTGTCGGAGACGCCGGTGGCGTCCTGGGCGGCGCAGGCCGAGTTCTTCGGCGGGAAGGCTGTCCCTCTGGTGGAGCAGCCGGACGGCTCGTTCAAGGTGAAGTACCCCGACGGCACGCTGCTAGACGACGAGTTCCCCCCGCCGCCGCGGCCGGACGCGGACAGCACCGCCGAGGAGGAAGACCCCGGAGACGGGTTTTCGGGCTCCGAGGATTCCGACACCCCCGGGGACGGGTTTCCGGGCTCCGGGAACCCGGGGTCCGGAAACCCGGGGCCCGGAGCGGCAGAGTCCGGAAACCCGGCGCCTATACAAGAGGAGTTACACCAGAGGGGTTACACAGATTCCGATCATCCTGCGGATGATCGGCGCGACGAGCGGTCTGCTGCCGTTCAGCCGACCCTCGACGGCGCCGTGCCGCCGCCCCGGACCCCAGCCGAGCCGAAGCGGCAACCGACAAACCACGACGTCGCTATGGGCATCGCCCGGAAGTGGATCGACCACCGGGCCAACCTCGGCGTGCCCGTCGTCGGCGGCCGGCCCCTGCACCAGCTCGCCTCGCTGATCCGCCCGTTCCTCGATGCCGACTACACCGAGGACGAGATCAAGCGCGCCCTCAACGGCCTCGGCGAGGGCATCCCGTCGAAGGCCCAGATGGAGCGGGCGCTCGTTCGGATCCGTGGACGGGCACCCCGCCCACCGGCCGGTGTGGCCGGTCGGCCCTCCCCCGGCGTCATGCAGGTCAACGACGCCTGGGCTGAGGACGTCCGCCCGGTCGGCGCGGGTGCTGCTGCGGGAGGTGCCTGGTGACCACGCAGGAAGTGACGGGTTCGGTCGGCAAGGCCATCGCCCGGCAGCGCCGCCCCGACACCCAGCAGGCCAGCTGGCTCGCGAAGGGTCTCCTCGGCGCGCTCCCGGAGCACCTACGCGACCAGGTGGGCGCCCTCGCAGCGGAACGTGCCGAGGCCGCGCGGCAGGCCCGCGAGGCGGGTCTCCCGGCCCCCGTAACGGGAACCGACGACGACGTTCCGGCCAGCGAGCTGGTGCTACGCCACCAATCCGCGATGCGGGAACGGGCGTTGCAGGCGTGCCTGCCCGACGACCGGGTGGCCGCCGACGTGGGACTCGCGTCCCTCGACACGGACCAGCACCCGGACGCGATCGCCGCGTGGCTGGCCGACCCGGACGCACGGACGGCGATCTTCGCCGGGAAGACCGGCTCCGGGAAGACCCAGGCCGCATACGCGACGGCCGCCGAAGCCGCCCGGCGCGGCGCCGCGACTCGGCTGCGGTCCGGTGAGGTCGTCACCAAGCAGCTCCTCGTACGGTCCTGGACGATGCACGGCTACCTCGCCGAGCTGCGCCCGGAGGGCTCGAAGCACCCGGTGTGGGAGATCCGCGACCGGGCGCGCACCGCTGAGCTGCTCATCCTCGATGACCTCGGCGCGGAGATGGACATCGAGGCGCGGGAGTTCGTACGGCGGGAGCTGCTGGAGCTGATCGAGTACCGGCTCAACGCGCGGCTCCGCACGATCGTGACCACGAACCTGCGGGCCCGCGACGTTGAGCGCCGCGACGGCACCCGGGTCGCGGGCCTGGAGACCATGCTCGGCGACCGGCTGTTCTCCCGGCTCCAGGACCGGGCCACCGCCTTCACGTTCCTCGGTCCGGACCGCCGCCAGCTGACGGGCCTCGACTGGTGACCGGCGGCGACGCTGAGGCCGAGGTGCGGTTCTGGGCGCAGGTCATCGAGGACGAGCGGAGGACCGTCTACTGCGAGCCCGGCCGGGTGACGGAGGTACGGCAGCTGCTCACCGAGCACGACATGGGCGATCAGTTCGACGTGCACGAGTCGCCGGCGTGTCTGCCCGGCCAGATCCTGATGGTCGACCACAACGCCCTCGACGCGGCGATGCGGCAGAGCAGCCAGCAAGCCCGACGGAGGCTCCGATGATCTTGCCCCAAGACGGTAGCCGGCCGGATGCCGTACAACGTGAGGACGGCCACGGGACCGGGTGAGCGAACCGGTGCCTGGCCGCTGAAACGCGCGGAGGGCGCCAGCAGAAGTGCTGGCGCCCTCCTTGCTGTCCCGCATAAACCCGCATACCCTGCCGGTAGCTCAACCCGAGGAGAACCCGTGTCGGACCCGCTTCGCTCTGCTCTCCGGCTCCGCCTGGGGGCACAGCTGCGCGTGGCCCGACGCACCCGCGGCCTGTCCGGCAAGCAGCTGGCCGAGCGGATCGGTGTCAGCCAGTCCAAGGTCTCGCGGATCGAGAGCGGCGAGCTGTGGCCGCCGATCGCCGACATCACCGCTTGGCTGGACGCCTGCTACGTCGACCAGCCCACGCGGGATCGGGCCCTCGCCCTGGCCGAGGCTATCGAGCACGGCGTCACCACCCTGCGGGACCTCCACCGGGGCTCCCTCGAAGTGCGCCAGCTGGAACTGACCAATCTCGACGGCCGGGCGACCCTCGTGCGCCACTTCCAGCCGCTGGTCGTCCCCGGGCTGTTCCACACCGCCGACTACGCCCGCGCCTGCATCACCGCCGCGAACCTGCACGGCGAGCGGGACGTGACCGCCGCCGTGCAGGCCCGAGTCGAGCGGGTCACCCGCATGCGGGCACCCGGCGCGCCGACCTACCACGCCGTCCTCACCGAAGCGGCACTGCGGTGGCGGCCCGCCGGCGACGTCGACCCCCGCCCCGGCGTGTGGCAAAGCATCCTCGACACCGCCGACGTGGACACCATCACCGTGCAGGTCATCCCCACCGGCACGCCGATGACGGCGCTGCCCACCAGCGGGTTCACGCTCCACTCGTTCCCCGACGACGACCCGCTGGTGATCGTGGAGACCGCCGCCGCCGAGATCACCTTCGCCGGCGATACGGAGACCAGCGACTTCGCCACCGTGTTCGACCGGATGACGGCCGCCGCGCTTCCGCCGGCCGAGTCCCTGACCTTCATCGAGCAGATGGCCACAACCGCCTCGTAGCACCACGCTGCGGGGCGTCGACCGTAGAGGAGATTCGATGGACCGCACGGACAAGACCCCGCCGCCGCTGAACGAGTTCGGCCCGTTCGACACCAGCAGCAACGAGGGCAGCTGCGTCACCGTGGCGAAGCACCCGACCGGATGGCGCGCCATCCGCGACAGCAAGAACCCCGACGGCGGCACCCAGTTCTACAACCCGCGCGAGTGGGACACCTTCGTGGCCGCGATCCGGTCCGGCTACCACGACTGATGACCGTGACGAACCCCCGCCCGGCTGAGCACACCGCCCGGCCGGGCGGCCGCGGTCTACGGGCCATCCTCGCCTCCGTCGGCGTCTCCAGCGTCGGCGACGGCATGTTCCTCGCCGCCGTGCCGCTGACCGCCGCCGCCCTCACCCGCTCACCCACGGCCGTCGCCGCCGTCACCGCCATCGGCTACCTGCCGTGGGTGGTCGTCGCGCCGTTCGCCGGCGCGCTGGTCGACCGGTGGCCGTACCGGGCGACCGTCCTGACGGCCGACATCACCCGCGCTGTCGCCGTCGCCGCGCTCGCCGCGGCGGTCGCCCTGGACGTGGCCACCGTGTGGATCCTGGCCGTCATCGCCGCCGTCGTGGTCACCGGGCAGGTGTTCCACGACATCGCCCTCCAGGCCGCCGTCGCCGAGCTGGCCCACCGCGACCCGGACACCCTGCACCACGTCAACGGCCGCATGTTCTCTCTCGACACCGCCGGGAAGAGCCTGATCGGGCCGCCGGTCGGCGCCGCCGCGTTCACCGCGGCCCGAGTCGTCCCGTACGCGGTCGACGCGGCCAGCTTCGCCGCGAGCGCCGCACTGCTGACCAGGCTCCCCCGAGGGCTACGCGCCGCCGGTGACCACACCGCCCCGATCGGCCGGGCCGTGAAGGACGGGCTGCTGTGGCTCGCCCGGCACCGCCGGCTGCGTACGCTCGCGCTCCTCGCCGCCGCCGCGAACCTCGCCTACAACGCGGCCTGGGCGACGTTCGTCCTCTACGCCACCTCCGAGCAGGGACTGCGGGTCACCGACGCCGGGTTCGGGCTGCTCGTCGCGGCCCTCGCGGCCGGCGGCGTGGTCATCGGGCCACTCGCCCACCGGATCACCCGTGCCGTCGGCGCCGAACCGGCCCTGCTGATCGGCGTGGTCGCCCACGCCGCCGCCTGGCCGGTCATCGCCGTGGTCGACAGCCCGTGGGTGGCGGCGCCGCTGCTCGCCGCCATCGGCGCGTCGCAGACGCTCATCACCACCGTCAACGCGGGACTGCGGCAGCTGCTCGTCCCGGCGGACATGCTCGGCCGCGTCATCGCCGGGTTCCGCACCGTCGCCAACAGCGCGTCACCGGCCGGCGCGGTCCTCGGTGGACTCATCGCCGCCAGTGCCGGCCTGCGAGCACCGATGGTGGCCGGAGGCGTCATCCTCGCCATGTCCGTCGCCGCGACCATCCCCACCCTGCTGCGAAAGCCCTGACTCGGCCGCGCAGCCAAGCCCCCGACCTGCACCAGGTCGGGGGCTTTTCGCCATCTGCGCGACGTCCATGCCGACCCACCCGGTTCGCGCCTTGCCTCCCCGCATGGATCCGCATACGCTAACTGCGCACGCCAATGCGCAACTATGCGTAAGCGTTCATGCGAAGGAGACCCCATGCCCGAGATCGGTCGGGCCCCGGCAACCATGCCGGGGCCCGGGCGCACCCAGCGCCCCACCAGCACCATCAACCCGTTCAGCGTCGCCACGATCCTCGCCTTCGGCGCGATGGTGACCCTGCTCGCCGTGGCGCTCGTGCAGCGCCACACCCCCGGCGGCAACCCCGACGGCGCGTTCGCCGGCGCCGTCGGCGCCCTGCTCATCGCCGTCGTCGCCGGGATCATCAGCGACCGGCGCACGAAGGTCACCCGCTGACCCGTGAGCCCCTACCGGTACACGTTGCGCCTCCACCGCGGCCTCTTCGTCAGGGCCGAGGTGGAGGCCAACATCGACCCCGCCGACAACGCCGCCCTCCGGGCCCAGTTCGAGGCGATGGTCAAGGCCAAGACCGGCACCCTCAACACCGACCTGACGAAGTGGACCCTGCGGGTGCACCGGCTCGGCGGCGGCATGGTCATCGCCACCGTCACCGTCGCCCGCTCCGGCGCGACGGTGGTGACCCGGTGAACATCCTCAACCGCAAGCCGGGCCGCCCGGTCAAGTCGACCCGCAAGAGCCGCCGGGAACAGCGCGAAGACGCGACCTGGAGACGCAAGTGGGCCGAGGCCGGCGACGACCCGGCCGCCCAGGCCGCCGTGCGCTACGACCAGGTGCGCGCGGCCGTCATGCGTCTCCGGCCGGCGCAGCGCGCCGCCGCCTGGCGGAAGGTCCACGTCGGTCTCGACGACCTGCTCCGCGACATCCAGACACTCTCGCAGTAAGGACCCCCCATGAAGCCCGAGGCCACCTACGCGGTGTCCGCCGGGGCCGGCCTCGCCTGCCTCGTCATCGCCACTCTGCTCTGGACGGTCGGCAACCGGATGCTGCCGCGCGTCACCACAGTCCTCGTCATGACCGGGGTGTCCGGCCTCATCACCACCTGGGCCGGCGAGCAGGCGGACGGCGCGGTCGGTTCCATCACCAAGCTGATCGACAAGCTCACCATGGACAAGCTCGACGCGAAGGTCTCCGGCCTCATCGCCCTGGCGGCCTTCTTCGTGGTTGCCGTGCACATGTGGCGCAAGCAGGTCGACTGGATCACCCTCGCCGCCGCCGCGCTGCTCCCCCTCGCTGTCCGGTCCGCCACCGGCGACTTCGGTGACGGCCTGGAGCAGCTGGTCAAGGGCATCACCGAGTTCGTCGGCAGCATCGTCGGCTCCTTCACCGGCACCGGAAAGAAGTAACGATGGAGATCACGTGGATCGGCCTGATCTGGATCGCCGTCATCGCGACCGTGATCTATAAGGCCGGAGGGAAAGGCAAGGCCGCCGTCGCCGGCTTCTACCGGGGCCGCGTCGAGGCGTGGAAGGGCTCCAGCCCCGAACCGGCCCCCGCAGGCGTCAAGGTGGGCGCCGCGATCGCCACCGGCGCCGTCGGCGGTTTCCTCTACCTGCGCGGCTTCGCCAAGGGCATGAAGGAGGGCTGGCCCACCGGATCCGCGACCGCCCGGAAGTGGTACGAGCAGCGCACCAAGAAGGAGGCGGGCACGGACGAACCGGGCCTATGCCCGCAGGCCGACTGCCGCGCCAACCTCGCCAAGATGGGCTGGCCCGCGCAGCACCAGAACCGCAAGCGGGAGCTGTGCCAGTACGACTGGAAGACCGACTCCCGCTGGCAGCGCTGCCCCGACTGCAAGACCATCCTCCTGCCCGGAGACAAGTGCGTCGACTGCAACACCACCGCCGACCGCAAGGCCAAGCCGGTGCCCACAGCCGCACCGGAAACGAAGCCGGCCGCCCCGGCCGAGCAGCAGGACGACACGTGCCAGAGGTTCCCGCTGCCGTGGCCGAGCACCCAGCAGTGCACCAACCCGAAGGCCCCCGGCGAGCCGTACTGCCAGACCTGCATCGACACCATCGAGAAGCAGCAGACCCTCACCGAGGAGCTCAAGAAGGTCGCCCGCGACGAACCTCACCGCCTGTGCCGCTACAACACCGGCCGCTCGAACTGCACCGACCTGCGCGACGAGCAGCTCGGCAACGGCTACTGCACCCGCCACGACGCGCTGGTCGCCGCCGAGAACGCCCGGACCAGCCAGTGCCGGCACGTGTCGCCCCCGATCGGCGGTCAGGGTCCGGGCGAGCGGTGCACCGACGAGGCCACCGAGGTCGGCGACCTGTGCAAGCGGCACGCCAAGACAGCCGACGAGCAGGAGCGGACCAACCGCCGCCACCTGCGACTGGCCAGCGACAACACCACGACGACCGAAGGGGGCACCACGGTGCCGATCGAGACCGCGACCGGCGGTGACGTGCGGAACCTGGAGCAGGTCCGCGCCGAGCTGGACAGCATCATCCGCGAGCAGGAAGCCGAGCGGGAGGACGCCCAGTCCTACCTCCAGCGGGTCATGGAGGAAGCCAAGTGGCACACCGATCTCAAGCACTGGGTGGAGGGCTACAACTTCCCCGATGACGTGATCGGCGCTGTCCGCGACCTCGCCGACCACACGAACGGCCGCGTCAACGCCGCCGCCGCCCGGATCGCCGCGGCCGACGGCACCCTCTCCGACGCCCGGCAGGCCCTCTCCGAGGTCGACCCGCACCGGCAGGTCAAGGCCGCCGTCGACCAGGCCGGCGGCATGGCCGTCACCGACGCCTACGCCATCTGAACAGGAGCATCCAGATGAACCTCACCGACGCGAAGCGGTACGCCGGAGACCTCCAGGTGACGGCCTCCCGGGACGTCGAGGACGCCCGCGCCGCCCGCCAGCTCGCAGACGAGGACCTCGCCCGGTTCGACCGCTTCCACGGCAACATGATCCGGCTGTTCGGCCCGACCGGGGCCGGTGTCGCGGCCGTCGGTCGTCTCCGCGACCGCGCGCAGCAGCGCGCCCAGGCCGCCACCGACCGCGCTAAGCACGCCGACGCCAGCCGCGGCATCGCCAGCACGATCCTCGGCCTGATCGACCAGCACCTGTCCATCCGCGAACGCGGCCAGGCCGCCGGTGGCCTCGCCCAACGCGAGACGTACGGCGCCGGACCGAACACCACCACCCGCACCAACTGATCAACCCGGCGGCCCCGGACCACTCCGGCCCGGGGCCGCCCCCACGAAGAAGGAGGAAGCCGTGTTCGGCAAGACCCAGCAGCAACCCGCGCCGCGCCGCCGCGTGTGGTGGCCGCTGCGCGCGCTCGGCGCCCTCATCAGCGGCCTCGTCCGCGCGATCACCTGGGTCATCCGGCTGTCGCTGCGCTACGGCTGGCGGTACCGGCAGCTGCTCGCCCCGCTCTACGCCTCCCTCTGGCTGGCCATCGCCGCGGTGCTGCTCCACGGCACCCACAAGCCATGGCAGACCGTCACCGCCGGCACCGCGATCGCCGCCGTCTACCTCGCCCTCTGGATCCGCCGCCGCAGCAGGCAGAGCCGCAAGCTCCGCCGCGCGAAGCAGGTCTACGCCTGGGCGTGCCTCACCACCGCCGCCGTCTGGTCCCTGATCCTCACCACCTGGACCCTGCCGCTGACCTGGACCGCCGGCATCCACGCCGCGCTCACCATCGCCGCCGCCGGCCCGTGGATCTGGGACCGGCGGGTACGCCGCCCGAAGCCGCTGACCCCGCAGCAGGTCATCTGGGCGGAGAAGCTGGGTGCCCCGAACCGGAGGCTCGCCGGCACCGAGCTGATCGACGTGAAGCCCGGCAAGGGCAACATCGAGTGGGAAGGCGTGATCGTCGGGGAGCCGGGCCTGTTCACCACCGGCCAGGCCGTCGCCGCTCAGGAGTTCATCGGCTCCGCATACCGGTGCTCGCGCGGTGAGTTCGTGGTCGAGCCGGAGGCGTCGGAGCGTCTCGACACCGCCCGCGTTATGAAGGTCAACGCCAACAAGACGTACGCGAAGACCGACTACGACGACAGCTGGAAGGGCCTGGAGCACGGCTCCGTAGCCCTCACCACCTACCCCGACGGGGCGCGGGGCCGGTTCGCGATCTACGTGCCGCAGGCCGGCACCGTCAACTCGGTGTTCGCCGGCGACTCGGGGTCCGGGAAGAGTAAGGGCTTCTCCACCGCCTGCACCCAGGTCACCGACACCGGCCTGGTCGTGCCGTGGGCGGCGTGCCCGCAGGGCGGCCAGTCCTTCCCGGCCTGGGCTGGCAAGGAGGGCCAGGCCGACTACATCGCCCGCGACCCGGAGCAGTGCATCGAGCTGCTGGAGGCGTTCCGCAACGCCCTGTTCGCCCGGTCCGCGGTCCTCGGTGAGCTGCCGTTCCAGACCAGCAAGGGCAAGATCCGCCACGGCATCGCCCGCTACGACCCGGACATCATGGTGCTGGTCGACGGGCAGCCCATGCGCCTCGGCGAGTACATGCCGATCCTGTGGGTCGCCGCCGACGAGATTCCCGTCCTGTTCCGCTACGACCCCGACAGCCGGTCCCTCGTCGCCGAGATCGTCAAGCTCGACGGCAAGGTCGGCGGCTGCCTGGCCGTCGGCGTGCAGATGCCGTCCATCCCCGAGCTGGGCAACAACGACACCATCCGGCAGAACACCAAGGGCAACGTCGTCGCGTTCCGGAACAACGAGCCCGTCGGCAAGGGCATGATCCTCTCGGCGCACATGCCGTCACCGGACCAGATCCCGCTGCACCCCCCGGGCCAGCCGTACGAGCACACCAAGGGCACCTGCGTGCTGGAGTCCATCGCCCCCGGCAGCGCCCGCGCCACGTTCTCCCGCACGCCGTCGGTCGCGGACGAGGACGACTTCGAGCACGCGGAGGCGGCAGCCGCCCGCCGCCCGGCGCTGGACGAGATCACCGCCCGCGGCGCGGGCCGCGACTACTACGAGCAGTGGAAGCGGTCGCCGCTGGCACCGAAGGCGGTCCGCCCCGGCTACAACCGGGCCACCGAACCCACGATGCCCGTAGAGGCCCCGGCCCGTGAGGTCATCACCGTTCAGGCAGCCAACCCGGCCCCTGCCCCTTCCCCGGCTCCCGTCCCGGCCGCTGCGCCTGCCGCGGCGGCGCAGCCCAGGGCGCGCGGCACGGTCGTGGACAAGGCGGTCGACTTCCTCACCGAGCACGGCCCGGCCACCACCTCCGTCATCGCCACCGCCATCAACGCGACCCGCAGCACCGTCTCCACCTCCCTCGGCCGGGAGGTGTCCCGACCCGGCGCCCGCGTGCGCCGCACCGACCGCGACGGCGAGTGGGCGCTCGCGACCCGTACCGCCCGGCAGCTTCAGGAGGTAGCGTGACCATCACCGGCCGCCGCTGGACCCGCCCGCCGAAGACCCACCCCGAGTGGTGCGACGTCCCCCGTTGCCAAGCCCTCAGCCTGTCCGGCGAGCACCGCAGCGAGCCGATCCGCCGGCACGTTCCGGACCTCGGCGTCGTCGTCGCCACCCTCACCCAGATCCCCGGCCGGCGGGTTCGGCTCGACGTGACTCTCTCCGCGCCGCTGCCCAGCGACCACCGCGCCGCGCTACGCGCCGAGGTGGTCGCCGATCAGCTCGCCGCCGCGCTCACCCAGATCGCTGGCACGCCCCGCCGCGCGCCGGAACTCCCCGCCAGCGCGCCCCGGCGCGCGAACCCCCTCACCTCCAACGCGCGCCCGGCGCGCGCCATCGCCCGCTAGGAGCGCGCCGATGCATCTGCGACACGCTCACCCCGCCCCGACCGCGCACACCAGTGCGCGCCCGACGGTACGGTGCTCCGACATGGAGACCCTGCCCCCCGACGCGCGCGCCGACCTCGACGCGGCACGCGCCGCGAAGGACGAGATCGAGCAGCTGGAGGCGCGCGTCGCCGAGCTACGCGGCACCCTCGGCGCGCGTCTGCTCCGCCTGGTGCGCGTTCACCGCGTGCCGAAGCGCGCGCTGGCCCGCCACCTCGACTACGCCTCCGACAACTCCGTGCGCCAGAAGATCAGCGGCTGAGCGAGCCCCGACACTGAGGAGACCCCTGTGGACCAGTTCGACCCGGCGCAGTGGGCGCCGGCCCTCGACCAGGTGGGCGCGATGATCGTGCCAACCGGTGCCGCCCTGGCCGCCGTACTGATCGGTCTGCTGTGGTGGCAGGTGCGGCGCCGCTCCCTGGCCAAGGTCGGCCGCGCCGTCACCACCCCGCTCGTGCTGCTGTGGGAGGCGCAGGGTCTCCACCACCTCGCCGTCATCAGCGGCGCGAAGGGCGTAGCGGCGTGGGTGCTGGCCGGCGTCACCAGCGCCGTGCTGATCACCCTCGCCGCCTACGCCGACGACCACCACAAGAAGCACGGGAACCTCGGCTGGCCCGGCCGGCTCGTGTGGATCGTGGCCGTCCCGATGGGCTTCGTCGTCGCCCTGACCGCCGCCACCACGGCCGAGTTCGCGCTGCGGATCGTTCTGCCGCTGCTCGTCGCCGTCGTCTGGTGGATCCCCTACGCCCCGGACGTCGTGAAGCGGGCCGCAGCGGCCGGGGAGTCGGTCCGCAAGAGCGGAGCGTTCCGCCTTTCCCCGCGCCGCATCCTGGTGTGGGCCGGCCTGGTCGACCCCACCGACGCCGACCTGAGCGTCGTCCACGAGGAGCGGCAGATCCGCCGGCTGACGACCGCCGCCCACAAGCTGCACCACGGCTGGCCGCTGTGGAAGCCGTTCCGCGCGGCCCGGCTGCGTCGCCTCGGTCTGGTCGCGACCCCGACGATGGTGGAGGAGGTGGCGCGGCGGGTCCGTCTCGTGCACGACATCGAACGCCTCACCTCTCCGGTGGCGGGCGACAACGCCCACGCGCCGAGCGCGCCCGGCGCGCGAGCCGACAGCGAGCCCGCCGGACCCGGCACGCGCGCTGACGACCCCGCGCTGACGACCGGCACGCGCGCCGACGACAGCGCGCCGACGACCGGCACGCGCGCCGAGCCCACCGAGCCGGTTCCGGGCGCGTCGGCGCGGCCCGCGCCGCGTCCGAAACCGGCCCGCGCCAAGACGGCCGGCGGGTCCACCGACTCGGCCGAGCCCGCCGCCGCTGGCGCGCGCTCGGGTGCCGCCCGGGCGGAGATCTCAGCGCGCGCCGAAGCCGCATATGCGCAGTACACGGCGTGGGTGGAGAAGAACGGAAGCGAGCCGGACGGGTCGACCGTCGCGGGTTGGATCGGCTACCGCAACGCGGCGAACGGGCGGAAGGCTCGCGAGCCGTGGCGCGTGCGGATCGCCCAGGAGATCGCGTCCGGCGCGCGTGCCCGCCCCGCGAACCTGCCCGGTGAGGTCGCCGCGCTGCTGCCCCCGGAGACGCGGGCGCGCGTGCCGGAGCAGAGCGCGCCGACTCCGGCTCGCGAGCCGAAGGTGGCCGAGCCGACGGGTGACGACATCCTCGGCGCGCTGGCTCTAGACGCCGTTGAGGTGACGGCAGGGCCTGCGAAGGACGCGCAGTCGCCGGTCCCGGTGGCCACCGCGTAGAGCAGGGAACCCGCAGAGGGGCCGACCGTGTGACCGGTCGGCCCCTCTTGCATGTTCACATGTTCTCAGGTATCGCGCGCGCCTGCGCGCATGCGCGCACCTAACGTGTAGGGCCGCCGGGCGGGGTGACAGCCAGTGTGAACGTCGGCCTGTGAACCCCGCTCCCCCGCCGTCGCGCCGTCATGCGTTCATGACGGTCGTCATGCCGTCATGCGCTCATGACGACGGGCTGATGTGGAGGCTCCCCCGCCACCCCCTACGCCCGGGCGCCCGTCGGGCGAACCGGTCGACGTCTCAGCCGACGGCGGATCGACCGCCTGGTGGGCAGACCCGTAGCCGGTCTACCTATCGGGTCAGTGAGGGGTCGGGTGATCACGCACATCGGCGCTTATGCCATCTGAGCTGCCCCTCTGCGGGTGGACTTCGCCACTGGCCCGACCGTCAGGGCGCGCGCCTACTGCCCCCTCGGGCGTCGCGCTGCCAGAATGCGCGGAGGTATCCCACACCCATCGCAAGGAGGACTCATCTTGTGGCCGGATCGCACAGAAGGAGCGGGGAGCGCGTGATCCTCGCCGTGATCAACGAGAAGGGCGGCAGCACCAAGACGACCACCACGGTCAACACCGCCGCCGCTCTCGCGGCCGAGGGGAAGCGCGTGCGCATCATCGACGCCGACCCGCAGGCCGGCAGCGCTACCTACTGGCTGCCCCCGAAGGACAACGTGGGGGAGGGGCTTGTAGACGTCTTCAGGGACAAATCGACCATAGACGATGTAACGTCACGAACCGCCGTCGACAACCTCTACATCGTCCCGTCGTGGACCACCCTCCGCGAGGTCGAACGTACCCGCGAGCCCGGCAGCGAACTCGTGCTCCGCTCGGCCCTCGCGACCAGCGAGGCGCCCATCGACGTCGACATCATCGACAGCCCGCACACCCTCGACGTCCTGGCCGTCGCCGCGGTCGCCGCCGCCGAGGGCCTCATCGTCCCCGTGCAGGCGTCCGGCCTTGACGTGGTGGGCATGGAGGAGTTGCTGGAGATGGTCAAGACCGTCCGACGGCGCATCAACCCGGACCTGCGGATCAGCGCGATCGTCGTCGGCCGCGCCAAAGCCATCGGACCCGGCCGCTACACCGCGTTCGACCAGCAGCTCATCGACTCGTTCCGGGCCCAGTACCCGGACAGCCTCGTCGCGCCGATCGCCGACAGCGTGCGGATGCGCGAGGCCACCGAGGCGCACATCCCGATCAACCTGTACGAGCCCAACGGGCGGTGCGCCGGCGACTTCGCCTCGCTCGCCAGCGGCCTGATCCAGAGAGAGGAGGCAGTCTGATGCCGAAGCCCCAGCGCCCCACCATCTCCGCCCCGGGCGGAGGCAGCATTCTGGACGAGGTGACCGCCGCGACCGCGGCCCGCCCCGCCGGCCGGCCGCCGTTCGCCCGCGACCCGCAGCCCGATCCGGAGCCCGCGCCCACCCCGGCCGCGGAGACCACCGAAGCGAAGGCGACCGCGCCCGCCGCAGCTGCTCCGGCCGCACCTCGCCGGCGTGCTTCGGCCCCACCCCGCTTGCCAGCCGCTCCCGCCCGCTCCGCGCCGCTTCCGCCGGCGCCGGGCATCCCGCAGCCCCCACCGGGCTACGTCGACAGCACCAAGCCCCTCCAGGTCTACCTGCCGGGCGGAGACCACTGGCTGCTGAAGTACGGCGTCCTCATCCGTGGCACCGACATGACCTCGGTCGTGGCCGCGCTGGTGAGCGCCTACAACCACGACCCGGACGCATGGCACGCCCTGATCGCCCGGGCCGACGAGGAGCGGGTGCCCCTCGGGGAACTGCTCAGCCCGGCGCTCGCCCAGGCCGTCGAGGACGCCGGGTGACCAAGGGGTCCGCCGTCTACCTCCAGGTGCGGCTGTAGCCCGCATCGGCCCAAGAGGGGCGCGGCCAGATTCGGCCGCGCCCCTCTTGCGCACCCAGTTAATCGCCGCTACAGTTTGGGGTGTAGGCGGGTGAGCGACCCGCCCCAACGGGAGGAGACCCCCGATGACTGCGACGACTATCACCCCCGGCATCCAGGCCATCATCGACGCCACCGTCGCCTTCAATGCCCAGCACGGCCCTGAGGCCGCCGCCGAGATCGCCTCCGCCACTCCCGTCGTGGACGTCACCTGGTCGGCCGACAGCACCGGCCGCCGCGTCACCATCACCGTCACCCCGGGCGTCCTGTTCGACAACGGCGAGGTCGCGTTCGGTGCGGAGGGCACCGTCTTCGGGCCGGTCCGGGTCTTCGACGGCCGCGACACGCTCGGCACCGCCCGCTGGGCCGCCCGTAAGGCGTACGACATCCCCGCCGGCGTGCTGGTCCGCTACTTCGCCCCCCGCCGCACCGCCCCGGTCCACACCGAGACCGCCTGACCAACCACTCCTGGAGAGCCGCCCGGCGAAGGGCGGCTCTCCAGAGCCGTCTACCAGTGCTGAGGGGTGGGTCAGTGGCCGCCGCCGCGCTGGCCCTACACGTAGGTGTAGCCGTTGGCCACGGTCACGTTGCCGGCGTCGTCGGCCACCACGACCGCCACCGCCCCGGCCGCCTTCGCCGGAGTGGTCACCTTGATCTGCGACTGGCTGATCACCTGGAGGTTCGTGCCGGCAGTCCCGCCGAACGTCACCCCCGACACCCCGGACAGGTTCGTGCCGGTGATGGTGACGACCGTGCCGCCGGCCGCCGGGCCCGTCGCCGGGGTCACCTGCGTCACCGTGGCCGCCGGGTAGTGGGCGTCGATCTCGGACTGAGGGATTCGGGTGCCGGCCGGGTACGCCAGCACCAGCTGGGTGCCGTCCACGGCCACGTCGGTCGGCCCGTACGGCACTCGCTTGTAGACCGGGGCCGTGACCTCACGGATCTGCGGGTCCGGCACGTTGGTGGCCGGGAAGGACGACTTGGGGATGCGCGCGCCGCTGGCGTCGAAGAGAGCAGTCATGGCCCGGATGATGAGTCCGCGACCCGGGTAGCGTCCCCGCTCGGGGGAGCGGCCGACCTGCTGTCCTAGGACGCGCTGCCGGTAGTGACGTGTCCAGCGCGGCACCTTCCCACGGCGGTTAAGGACTGCTACAGTATGGGTGTGCGGGTGAGCGACCCGCCGGAAACGGAGACCCCCGTGTTGACTCTCCCGATCGTGTGCGCCGGCGAGTACGAGGACGACAAGCCGATCGCGGTGTTCGCCCGCGTCCAGGACGCCGAGGAGTTCGTCCGCCGCTACAACGCCGAGCGCGGCCACGGCATCCACGACGGCGCCCGCGCCCGCGTCGAGTCGATCCCCGCGTACCCGGAGGGCGACCCGGGCCGCTCCGGCCACAACACGGCCGTCCGCCCGGACGGCGGCTGGGGCTGCTCGTGCGGCGCCGGGTCGCCGTACACGGACGAGCCGACCTCCCGCGAGCAGATGGACGCGCACCTGGAGCACTGGGCGGCCGAGACCGGCCAGCCCGCCATCGAGCCGCGCTGACCAGCTCCCGCCACCCTGGCGGGACCAGTCCCTGTCCCTACAACCACCAGTCCCTGTCCCTACAACCAGACGCATCCCCGCGAACGAGGAGACCCCATGCCTTTCGGCATCACGTACGACAACCGGATCACGTTCTTCCTGCGCGACGTCGACGGCGCGGTGCTGCGCGTGCACCCCGCCACCCAGGCGCAGGTCATCGAGGCCCGCTCGAAGGTCGGCGACCCGACCGCCGTCATCGAGACCACCACCGGCGGCATGCCCCGGATGCTGCCGATGCGGTCGGTGCTCTACACCGAGATCGACCAGGTGTCGAACCTCGACAAGGCGACGGTGGAGCTGTACCAGGACGCGGCCGGCTGCCTGTACCTGCGCGACCCGGAGGAGCCGACCGCCCGCTACATCGGTGAGCCCGCACCCAACCAGTTCATCCCCGACGCCCGGGCGCTGATCGAAGGCGACTGGGAGTTCGACGTGGAGTCGAACCCGCACCGCGGCCTCGACGGCCTGACGCTGATCGCCACCTACCGCAAGGGCATCCACTTCGCCGACGTGGTGTTCACCCCCGGCGACGACCCGACCCCCGTGGCCGGGGAGATGGGCGCGAAGTACATCGGCAAGCAGTGGCTGCGGCCCCGGCCGACTCTGGCCTGACCCTTCCCCGTGCGGCCCGGTGAGCGACCGGGCCGCACCGGTGGCGTCAGGAAGGAGACCCCGAATGAGGATCTTGACAGCCTTCACGGGGCGGACCGTCCGCCCCACCACCGCCGGACCGCGGCAGGCACACGCCGCCCTGGATCGGCAGGCGTACCGCACCTACGCCGAACTGAACCACCCGATGTCCGGCCTCGTCCGCGCCGGTCTACTCAGCCAGCTGGCCGCCCTGCACGAGCAGATGGGCCGGCTGCGGCCCGAGGCGTTCGGCCCGTCACCGATCGCCGACGAGGGCGGCCGGGACATGGCCGAGGCGGACCTGCACGCCGCGACGCTGCTGGACCTGCTCGCCGACGTCGAATACGCCGCCACCATCAACGGCCCCCGCACCATCACCGACACGTGGTTGGAAGCGCACGCCGGGCCGGTCCTCACCCGGATGGCCGCCACCCGCGACCCGGTAGCCCGGGGCCGGATGCTGGACAACCTGTACGACGCGGTGGTCGACGTCGTGGGCCCGCACGCCGCCGAGGTGATCAACGCGGTGCCGATGCCCGGCCACGAGCGGCCCGTCACCCTCCTGCAGCACCTCGCGACCCTCCCGTGGCAGGGCCTGGCGCGGGAGCTGCTGTGGGTCCTGATCGTCGTCTCCACGGCCGTCGTGACCGCCGCCGTGGTGTTCCCGCCGCCGGCACCGCAGTTCGGGCCTCCCGACGAGATGGCGGCCGTCATCACGATCCTGGCGGCCGCCGCAGCCGGTGTGGGCGCCACGCTCCTGCCGATCCTGCGCCCGCTCCGCCTGCCCACGATCCCCGCGCTGCTGTGGTCCACCGCGCTCGGGCTGATCATCGCCGACATGTGGCACGACATCGGCCCGAAGTCGGCCGTGACCGCCGTGTCCCTCACCCTCGCGGTCGGCGGCACCCTGCTCGCGCGACTGCGACACCGCTGATCCCATCCACACAGACCGGCCCGGGTGAGCGACCCGGGCCGGTCCCGCCCCCCGGGAGACCCCCCTTGCACCACAACGATCTTGGCCAGGACGTAAACCCCGCGCGGCTCCTACCGTCCGCCGACATGACGACGTTCCCCCCGACGCCGGCCGACGCGGACGCCACAGACGCCCTGCTCGGCCCCACCCGGATGCTGCCGCTGCGGATCCCCGGCGCCACCCTGCGCTCCGACCCGGACCTCCTCCTCCCGGTCCCCGCCGACGCACTCCTCGATGAGGCCGACGCGATCGTGTGGGCCGACCTCGTCGCCCGCCTCGGCGACCCCACCACCGGCCCCCTCAGCCACACCGGCTGCCGCTGCGGTCAACCCCAGCCCGGCATCCGCGCCGTCGGCCGCGCCCGCGCCCGCACCGCCAAGGCCAAGATTCGCGGCCAGCGCCGACGCAACCGCCGCCGGTGAGCCACACCGACACCGGCCGCCGCTGGACCGAGCTGATGGACATCGACCAGCTGCCCGGCGCCCACCGGAACCCCCGCCGCCACAACATCCCCGAACTGCGCGCCTCCATCGCCCGGTTCGGCTACGCCGACGCGATGATCCTGGATGAGCGCACCGGCCGCCTCGTCGCCGGACACGGCCGCCGTGACACCCTCCGCGGCCTCCGCGACTCCGGTGAGCCCCCACCGAAGGGCATCGTCGTCGGTGAGCGCGGCGAGTGGCTCGCACCCGTACAGCGCGGCTGGGCCTCCCCGAATGATGTGGAGGCAGCAGGCTTCCTCGCCTCCCACAACCGTCAGGGCGAACTCGCCGGCTGGGACCTCGACGGCCTCGTAGACATCCTCGGCGACCAGGACGACTACACCGGCCTCGGCTGGACCCCCGAGGAAATCGACCGGCTCCTCGACGGCCCCGACCCCGCCAGCAGCGGTGACAGCGACGACGCCACCGACGGGGACGACGACCAGCAGGACCAGGCCGACGCCCCCACCCCCGCCGCCGGCGTCCAGTACGGCGTCCTCGTCATCTGCGCCGACGAAGCCGAACAAGCCGCCGTCCACACCCAGCTCCAGCTCGACGGCTACGACTGCCGGCCCATCAGCCGCTGACCCCGCGCCCCGGGACGTAAGCCACCACCCCGACCTACCGTCCGGCCGTCCAGCAACACCCGCAGACCAGCAGGAGGAGAGCGTGGGCAGACACCGCAACCACGCCCCCCAGCGCACCCTCAACCCCCGCTGGACCACCCTCAACCTCCGCGTGGTCTCCATCAGCGCCAGCCCCATCTTCTGGGCACTCCTCGCCGGAGCCGCCACCTGGACATGCATCGTCGGCGCCTTCCTCGCCCTCGGAACAGGCAGGTGACCTCGTGACCGTCACCGACCAGCCCGGCCGGCACGTCGCCCGCACCGTCGGCCGCCGATCCAAACTCACCCCCGAAACCGCCGACCGCATCATCAAAGCCGTCCGCCTCGGCAACTTCCTCGACACCGCCGCCAAGGCCGCAGGCGTCCACCCCGCCACCGTCTACCGCTGGATCCAAGACGGCGAAGCACCCGGAGCACCGAAGGCCAAGCGCGAGTTCTGCGAGGCGTTGACGCGGGCGCGTGCGGAGGCCGAGCAGCGGATGGTCGGCGCGGTGATCAAGGACGCCAGCGGCGGTTACGTGACGAAGAGGGTCACCCGGGTGCTGCGCAACGGGGACACAGAGACCGAGGAGACGATCGCCGGCCCCAACGGCAAGGTCGCCCTGGAGTTCCTGTCCCGGGCGTTCCCGGACCGGTGGGCGTCCCGCAAGGCCCTCGAAGTGACCGGCGCTGGTGGCGGCCCCATCCAGGTGTCCGCCGAGCGGATCAACGGCCTCGCCGACCGGGTGCAGGCCGCGCTGTCGTCCGCCGTGGTGGACGCCGAAATCGTGGACGACGAAGAGGAGGCGGCGGCCTGATGGACGCCTACGAGTTGCAGTTGCTCCACGAGGCCGAGGAGACCGCTGCCCGGGAGCTGGCGGTGTGGGATGCGCTCGCCGTGCATGTGGGCGGGCCGCTGGTGGCCTGGCATCGGGGTGCCGCCGTGTACCGGCTGGATGCCGTCAACGCGGCGCAGGTGCGGCATCTGGCGCTCGGTGTGCTGGCCGCCGCGGTCGCGTTGTACGACGAGCCGGCGGCGGCGGTCCTCGGCGACGTGATTTCGCCGCGTCGGCGCGCCGACCTGGCGGCCGTCGGTGTCGCCTTCGTGCCGGTTCCCGCCGGTAGAATCGACCTGCGTGCCGGTGAGCGACCGGCCCGCGTGAAGGAGACCCCGTGGTGACCACCGGTCGCCGGCCGTACCGCCTCGTGCTGGTGAAGGCCGGTCTGGAGTTCCGCACCCGCAACGAGTACCGCAACGAGCACGCCGCCGTCGCTGATGGGCGGCACTTCGTGGCGTCCGGGTGGGACCTGGCGTGGGTGCGCACCGCCGCAGGGGTCGACCTGTACCGCATCGAGATGACCCCTCGGAAGGAGGCCGGCCGTGGCCGGTGACACCACCCTGACGATCGTCGGGAACCTCACGGACGACCCGGAGCTTCGGTTCACCCCTGGTGGGGCGGCGGTGGCGAAGTTCCGTGTCGCCTCGACGCCCCGCTACCTGGACAAGGCGTCCGGGCAGTGGAAGGACGGCGAGCCGCTGTTCATGGCCTGCGTGCTGTGGAACCAGCCGGCGGAGCACCTGGCCGAGTCGTTGCAGCGCGGCGCCCGGGTGATCGTGACCGGCCGGTTGCGGCAGCGGTCCTACGAAGCCCGGGACGGGTCCGGGAAGCGGACCGTCATCGAGCTGGAGGTAGACGAGATCGGGCCGTCGCTGCGGTACGCCACAGCGAAGGTGCAGAAGATGGGCCGCGGTTCGGGTACCCCGACGGCGCAGCAGCGGCCGGCGGGCGGGTTCGACCCGGACGACCCGTGGTCCACGCCTGCGGTGAGCGGCGGCCCGGAGACGCGGCCGTGACCGCCCCGGCGCCGGTGCGCCGCTACGGCGGCAGCCGCGTGGCCGACGTGCATCCCGACGACACCACGGCGCGGCTGCGCGTCGGTGAGCAGCTGCTCGCCGTCCGTACGAGCCTGGGCCTGTCGCGGCAGGCGGCTGCGGCCCGGGGCGGCCGGTCGAAGGCGTCGATCCAGTCGATGGAGCTGCGCGGCTACTGGACCGTCGGAACGCTTCAGCGGTGGGCGCGGTGGCTCGACCACCGGTTCACGTGGACGCTGCATCTGCCGTTCGAGCTGGAGCCGGACGCCCTGGCCGTCATGTACGCGGCGAAGACGATCGGCGCGCCGGAGACGGTCGACGCTTACGCCCGCGCCGGTCTGGTCAACGACATGCGGCGCGCCCGGGAAGCGGCCGGGCTCACCCAGAAGCAGCTGGGGCAGCGTCTCGGTGTCAGCCTGGACACGATCAACCGGGCCGAGCGGATCGAGGACAACCTCGACCTGGCCGCGGCGCAGCGGCACCTGCGGGGCTGCGGCGGCTGGCTGGAGCCCCGCATCGAGCCGCTGGCCGGTGTCCGGTGAGCGCCCCGTACGCGGCCCGGTTCTGGGACCTGCACCCCGACGATGCCCTGGCACGCCGGGACCTGATCGCCGGGATCCGCGGGCTGCGGGAGGAGGCCGGCCTGACCGGCCGGGACGTCGCCGCCCGGATGGGCTGGAAGAGCCCTCACGGCGCCCTGTGGCGGGTTGAGCGGGCCGACAACTGGCAGCTGCGGACCCTCCAAGCCCTGGCGCGCCTGTACGGGCGGCGGCTGGCTGTTGAGATCGCCGCTCCGCTGCCCGACGACGGTGACCCCCTCGCTGCGGTGTACGCGGCGATGCGCCCGGCCAGCCCGGCCGCGGCCGACGAACTCACCCGCGCGGTGCTGGTCCGTGACCTGGTTCGGATCCGTATCGACGCCGGTTTGCGGCAGGAAGATGTCGCCGCGGTGATGGGTGTCAGCGACAAGGCCGTGCAGCTGTGGGAGCAAGGCGCCGACGGGGTGATGGTCGCCCCGGCTCAGCGGTACGCCCGCGCCGTCGGTACCCGGCTGACATTCCGGCTCACCGCGGTTGACGCGCCCGCCGAGGTGACGGCATGACGGCGGGCTCCTTCACCGTGTTCGTGTCCTGGCAGGGAAGCAGCACTGTCGCTGCGGTCGAGACGCGGGAGCCGCTCCTCGACTGGCCGTCCGCGCGGTCCCTCGCGCTTCGTCTCGCCTGCTGCAACGGTGCCCGCTACGTGACCGTGCAGGGCCCGGGCGCCGTGGTGGTCGGCGACTGGGACCGCTACACCAACCGGTGGCGGGAGTACGCCCTGCACGTCGGCGTCTGCGACAACGATCTGGAGCCCGACGGGGAGCCGTGCGGCGGGCAGCTCTACGCCAAGCCGAGCGACGTGCAGGTCCGCTGCCCCCGCTGCGGCGGCTGGACCGGCTACCGGGCGCGCGGCATGCGCCAGCCGTTCGAGGCGGCAGCATGAGCGCGCTGGTCACCGACGCGGAGACTCCCGCCCTGGGGGAGACGGCCACCGCCGTGTTCGGGCCCGCCCAGCCGTGCCGCCGTCACCCCGGCCGGCCAACGACGGTGTGCGCCGGCTGCCACCCCTACCGGTACGAGCTGACCCGCACCTGGGACCGTCGCCGCCCACCGGCCACGTTCCTGATGCTCAACCCCAGCACGGCCGACGCGCTCACCGACGACCCCACCATCCGCCGCTGCATCGGCTACGCCCGCACCTGGGCCTGCGGCGGCCTGGTCGTCATCAACACGTTCGCTCTCCGGTCCACAGACCCGCGCGCCCTCTACGGCCACGCGGACCCGATCGGCCCGGACAACGACCGGGTGATCGGCCAGCGCCTCACCCGGATCGCAGCCAACGGTGGGCCGCTGATCGCCGCGTGGGGCGCCCACGGCGTCCACCTCGACCGCCACCGGCAGGTCGCCGCGCTCACCGCGCAGCGGGGCGTGCAGATGGCCGCGCTGGCCATCACCAAGGGCGGCCACCCCGGCCACCCGCTCTACCTGCCCCGCACCGCCCGTCCTGTTCCGTACGAGCCCCTGGAGACCCGATGAGCCACGCCGGAGACGAGTCGACCGCTTCCCCGGACAGCGCAACCTGGGGCGAGCGTGAGGTCATCGCCGGCCTGCGCACCGGCGCCGCCCACCCGACCCTGCAGAAGGGCGCAGCGAACCTGATCGAGCGGCTGCTCCGCGAGCGCGGCCACGCGCAGCCCACCGTCCTTCGGGATGCGCCCTTGACGGACGAGTACCACACCGCCGGCGTCTACTGCGGCGAGTCGGCGCACTGCACCCCGCCCTACCCGGGTGCGCTGCCCGGCACCCCCTATCAGCGCGGGGAGCTGCTCACCGAGCTGGAGCACAAGGCGATGGGGCTCACCGCTGAGCTGTGGGAGACGCTGTGCCACGTCGTCGGCACCGCGGCGTCGGCCGGGCAGGATCTCGCCGAGCTGGCCGCGCCGATCAACGCCCTCCAGCACGCGATCCTCGCCCAGGCGGCCGCCCGTGCCTACCCGGATCGGTACCGGCTTCTCGGCGGCGCCATCACCCGCACCTCGGCGGCCGGCCAGTGAAGCGGTCCTGGCGGGCTGGGTGGCTCGGGCGTCTCCTCGGCGTCCACTCGCCGACCGCGGAGCAGCTCGGCTGGTGCTGGTGTCAGCGGTGATCGTGCTTCGGGCGGACACGCGAAAGGCGTGCCTGCTCAGCCTTGCGGCTGGCGGGCACGCCTGGGGCCCGGTTGCCCGGGCCCGGGGGTTGTCTCAGGCGGTGGCCTGCCAGTCGGCGTTGGCCTCCGCGTTGCGCCGCCGGGTGGCCTCGGCCAGCGCGCGGCCGGCGCTCATGTCGGGGTTGGCGCGGAGGAGGTCCAGGGCGACCTGCTCGTCGGGGTTCGCCGTGGCGCGGCACTCGGCGAAGGCCGACGGGGTGAACCGGGCGATCCGCTTGAGGTTTCCCTCGACCTTGATCTTCATCTCTGGCTCCTTCGTTCGCCCTCACCTGCTTACACCCCAAAGTGTAGCAGACATTCACCACGAGGGGAAGGGGTAATCCGATGCCCGCACCGAAAATCCCGGTCGACCCCGCCCGCACCAGCGGCCAGCACCTCGTCACCGACCTACCCACCGGGCCGATCCCGCTACCCGGCGACGTCCTCACCGTCACCGACCCGCACGGCCGCACCGGCCTCGCCCGCCTGGCCTGCACCGACCTGGCCCGCAAACGCCTCTACCTCGCCGTCACCTGGCCTCACCCGCTCGACCGGCCCACCCCGGCCGAGCCTCCCGTCCGGTGGGTGCAGGCCCCGGCCCTCACCGCCGCGGTGTTCGCCGCCGGCGGCACCGTCCACCCCGTCGACCTCGCCGCCCACCTTGCAGCCGACCAGGAGACCAGCCGTGTCTAACTCCCGCGCCCTGCGCCGCCGCATGGCCCGCTTCCAGCAGGCCCTCACCGACCACCGCGCCAACCGGCTCGACACCCGGCCCGCCGGTGTGACAGCCCTCTACAAGGGCCGCCTCAACGCCTACCGGTGCCCCGCCTGCCAGAGCTGCACCGTCACCATCGACGTGGACGCCGGAGTCACCCCGTCCACCCTGGCCTGCCGCGCCACCGACAGCTGCGAAGGCACCGCCTTCTCCCTCGGCTACCCGATCCCCGAGGCGTGGCCCGCCGGAGTCACCACCCAGCCCGCCTGGGAGTGGTACCGGCCCGGCGAGCGGCAGCTGTCCCGGCTGCGCCGCCGCGACCCCGAGGCGTACGAGCACGTCGTCAAGGGCGGCCTGCTGCTCCGCCCGTACGGTGCCGGCCGCGGCCCCGAACAGGCCGACTTGGAGCCCACCGAGCCCGATCCGGCCCCGGCTTCCCAGGCCGCCGCCGACAGCACCGGGCCGGACGTCCGATGACCGCCACCAGCGCGCTGGAGCGCCTCCGCGTGGGTCTCGCCGACCGGGGCATCACCGTTCCCGACAGCGGCGACCCGGCCGATACCGTGCAGGCCGCGCTGACCGCGATCGACCGGCTCCGCGGCCCCCTCGCCAACCTCACCCAGCCGGCAATGCAACTGCACATCCACCCGGCGCCGCCCCCGCCGGTGATCGTGCCCGTCCCGTACGACCCGCGCACCGGCCGGATGCTCGCGTGACCGCGATCGTCGGCCTCGTCCACCGCGGCGCCGTCCACATCGGCGGGGACTCCGCCGGAGTCGGCCCCGGCTGGTCCAGCAGCGTCCGCGCCGACGCGAAGGTGTTCCGCAACGGCCCGTACCTGATGGGCTTCACCGACAGCTTCCGCATGGGGCAGCTGCTCCGCTACGCCCTCACCCCACCGAAGCTCCCCACCGCCCCGGCCGCGCTGGACCGGCACATGGCCACCACGTTCATCGACGCCGTACGGAAGACCCTCGTCGACGGCGGCTGGCTCACCCTCGACTCCGGCCGGGAACTCGGCGGCACGTTCCTCGTCGGCACCGCTGGCCGCCTGTTCCAGGTGTACGGCGACTTCCAGGTCGGCGAGCCCGCCGACGGGTACGCCGCCGTCGGCTGCGGCCAGGACATCGCCCTCGGCGCTCTCCACGCCACCGTCGGGCAGCCCCCGGCCCGGCGGGTGAAGGCCGCCCTCGAAGCCGCCGCGCACTTCAGCGCAGGGGTGCGCGGCCCGTTCATCCACCTGCACCAGCGACCCCCCAAGGAGACCCCGTGAGCCTGCCCGACGATGCGGTCCAGACCCGCCGGGCCCGCTGCTGGAGCTCGCGGTGCCGGGCGGACCCTCGCTGCGGGTCAGCAGCCCTGACGGGCGGCTTCTCGCCGCAGTGCACCCCTCCGGCCGGGGGAGCTGCCCGCAGACGCCAGCGAGGCGGCTACGGCGTTCTGGACGGCCATTGCGGCCGCGTTCCCGGGCCTGGAGGCGCAGGGCCAGCCCGGCCTGTAGCGCGTACGACGGAAGGGCCCGCAGGGACGTCCCTGCGGGCCCTTCCGTCGTACGGTCTACTTCCCGGCTTGCTCCAGGATGCTGCCGGCCTCACCGAGCGCCCACGCGCCCGTGTTGAGCGCCTTGCGCGCCTCTGTCAGGCGGGAACGGGCGGAGACAACCCCACCGTAGGGCGGTGAGGGCAGATCCTCGCCGTCGAGCCGGTGGACGATCGTCTCCACCGCGCGGACGGTCTGGTGGAGGAGCCACGCCCGCTCGCCGATGGTGGGGGCGGGCATCGGCGCGGCGGTGCGGCCGTCCAGCCAGGAGTGCGCGGTGGGCTGCGCGATGCCGAACTTCGCGGCGATGGCCCGCTCGGACAGGCCGGCTTGGGCGGCGGCGATGGCGGCGGCGCGGGCCTCCTCGTCGGCCTCGGTGATGAGGCGGGCGAGGGGGGCGAGGGCGTCGCGGAGGTTCCGGGCCCGGTCGAGGCGGGTGAGGGCGTCGCTGAGCTGGTCGGTGTTGATGGTGTCGGTGGTCATGGGGTCTCCGATCGCTGCGCGGCACAGATGCCGATTGGCAGCCTATCGGCATCTGCTAACTCGCGATAGAGGGCCGTTCGCCATCTGAGAGCGTCGACATGACGTCATGCGCTCATGGCGTCATGTGCTCATGGCGGGTCGTCTGAGCAGGGAGATTCGTTGACCGATCAGATGAATGGCCAGTGGCGCGGGGCCAGTCCGAATTGCGGTGTGACGGAATGCGTGTACCCAAGCAGAGGCGTTCCTACTAGAGTCGCCACGTCACCCTGGGCAGCTTCTCGCGGTCCAGCTGAGGGGGACCGGCCGCCATCACGACCCGAACGCTTATGCGGCCGGTCCGGCCGGTGCACCCCACCTGACGGGCTAGCCCGTCAGGTGGGGAAGCATCCAGCCAGGGCGCTCACCAGTGTGGCCACCGCACCGAGAAGAGCCGCCCAGGCGTACAACCGGGCTGTCTTCCGGTCGGGGGCATGACCGTCCTGACTCGCGTCCACCATCATCACCTCCTTCCGCGCGTGCGTCGGATTCCGGCAGGCGCAGCCGGAGGAGGTGCGAGGAGAGACGGTATCGCCTCCCCGCACCTCGTGGGTACTCCGGCCCCCAGGCTGTCCAATCGGGAGCGGTTGCTCCCGGCGGGCGTTGGGGATGGCGGATGTTCCCAGCTAGGAGCAGTGAAGGCGCGTCATGCGTGGGGGTGCAACCAAGCGACGGTCGATGATGGCCTGTGCGACGGATGGCCCCGTTTCGACAGATCGCGAAAACCGGGACTTATGCGCGTGCCCTCTCGCCACCTCGCTCGTTATGCACTTACATCCCGTGAACGGGACTGTCGCGCAGACCTGGCGAAACTATGCTACGCTTCGGGGTGTGCGGGTGAGCGACCCGCGCAGAACAGGAGACCCCCGATGAACGAGGCCGCCCGCATCGTCCGGACCTACACCTTCACCGTACGCACCCCCGAGCCCCTCGCAACCCCCGAGAGCGCACAGCAGGTGCGGGAGAAGCTGGCCCGGACCAGCGTCGGCTACCAGGCCGCGATGGCCGACCCCTTCGGCATCCTCGCCAGCAAGAACACCACCGACGACATCCCGTTCTGACCACCCCCGGAGGGCCGACCCAGCGTCGGCCCTCCCACCCACCGGAGGCACCCGTGGAGGCCCTGCCTGACCGCTCCGACACCGTGACCATCGTCCTCGTCGCCCGGATCCCCGGCACCACCTGGAGCGACCAGGACGCCGCCACCACCGACCCGGCCACCCTCGCCGCGCACCTCGGCCAGGCCGACGTGCTGTTCGGTGCCGTCGAGCGCGGCATCAGCACCGCCGCGATCGACGCCGGCGCGCACGCCGCCACCACAGCCTGACCACCCGGGCGGGAGAGCGACCCGCCCACGGCCCACAGGAGACCCCGTTGCCGAAGACCGTCCAGCGCAAGAAGCCCGCCGTCACGCCCGACCGCCAGCTGATCTCGACCACCCTCCGGGACATCGCCGCCAGCTCCGGCTACACCCTGAGCACCATCGGCGACACCGCGGCCGCCTGCGACTACCGCACCGACGGCGACGGGGTTCAGCAGCTGCGGTTCGCCGTCATCGAGATCCCCGGGCGCAGCGAGTGGAGCAGCCAGGCGTACGGCGTCGTCAGCCGCGCCCGCGAGGACGGCAGCGCCTGGAGCGTCAGCGACACCGGCGGCTGGCTGGAGGCCCAGTTCCCCACCGCCGAGGCCGCCGTGGCCGCGCTGCGCGACCCGAAGCAGCTGAAGCAGATGCGCCAGTACACCGACGCGGTGGCGGTGATGCTGGAGGCGCAGCGGCGCGTACGCGAGTTCCCGCAGCCCGAGGGTGCTCTGCCGTCCTACTGGCAGAGCAGCTGACGCGGGGCCGGGGTTGTGAGTGCCCCGGCCCGCGCAGTGCGGCAGACGGAAACCTGTCTTATCCTTCACCCTTTCTCCATTCGGTAACCGTGTCGCAACGGACGGCGAGGAGGCAGTGATGGGCGTACTCGACAAGCCTGAGATCGCGCCGAGGCTGCCCCGCTCCTACCACCTGCTGGTCGACGCCGTGCACGACGCCGGCTGGGACTGCCGGATCACCACGACCGGGCCGCTGCGGTGCGGCGACGTCCACCGTGAGGTGGTGGAGCTGTCCGCCGCGACCCGCTCCGGGCGCCGGCTGCGGGCGTGGTGGACGGCCGACGCGCCGTCGGGGGAGCCCCGGCCGGGTTTCCGGCCGGGTGGTGCCCTCGTCGGCCAGGGCAACGCGGTCGGCGACGCGACCGCCGCCCAGGCTGCCGAGTACGTGCGCGGGCATCGCGTCGGGGGCTTCCCCCCGTGAGTTAATGTTTGCTACACTCCGGGGTGTAGGTGGGTGGGCGACCCGCCGGAACGAACGGAGGCCATCATGGAGCGCACCGCCGAGTGGGCGATCAGCCAGATCCGCCGCGCATACGACCTGCATGCCCACCAGTACGGCGCCGGCTCCTGGATGAACATCCGGACCGTCGCCGAGGCCCTCGACCTCACCATCGAGGAGATCCACGCCGCGATCCGTCACGCCGCGAAGGTCGACAAGCGGTTCACCCTGGCGCCCGAGTCCAACCAGAAGACCATCACGCCGGAGCAGCGCGACGCCGCGCTGTGGTACGGCGGCCAGTGGAATCACCTGATCGGCTGGCACTGACCCAACCTCTAAACTGTGCTACACTTTGGGGTGTGAGCGGGTGAGCGACCCGCTCCCGAACGAGGGAGACCCCGTGCAGCAGACCCGCATCCAGCCCGCCGCCGACCGGCCCGCCCCCCGCCCGGTCGCCGAGGCCGACGAAGCCGCCGCGCGTCGCATCATCGCCGAGCGGCAGCTGCGCACCCTGGCCCGGGACATCCTCACCCGCGAGGCCCGCCGCACCGCCCTCACCCTGATCCGCAGGCCCATCAGCCTCGCCGAGCCCACCCAGCAGTACGGCGTGTTCGACGGCGACCGCCTGGTCGAGACCCACGACGACCCGACCCTCGCCGAGCTGGCCGCCGCCGACAACGCCGACGCCACCAACCGGCCCGGCGCGTACACCGTCGAGCCTCTCTGCCCGACCTGCCGGGACCTGCCCGTCGGCGACTGCGACTGCCCCTGACCACCCCGGCCGGGCCGCCCTGCGCGGCCCGGCCATCGTCATACCCCTGCGGATGAGCGATCCGCACGACGATCGGAGACCCAATGGCCCGCGCCACCGTTGACGGCTGCGACCGGCCCTGCTGCACCACCAAGCGCCTGGCGGACATCCCGCCAGCCCTGACGAACGACGACTGGGCCAGCTACGCCCCGCACCTCACCAAGGCGCACATCCGGGCGATCCTGCGACGCGTCGCGCTCGAAGCGCTGCCGCTGCCCCCACAACTCGCGGACGACCTCGCCTGGTTCGACTGGATCATCGTCAACATCAGCGGCGGGAAGGACTCCCAGGCCATCCTCGACGTGGTGGCCACGGAGGCGCGCCGACTCGGCATCCTCGACCGCGTGGTGGCCGTGCACGCAGACCTCCGCGACAGCGAGTGGGACGAGACCATCCCCCTGGCCAAGGACTGGAAGGGGACCGCCGACCTGGCTGGCCGGCACGCTGCGGCGTACGGCGTCCGGTTCATCGTCGTCAGCCGCCGCACCAAGGACGGCAAGCGGCAGGGCCTGCTGGAGCAGATCGAGGAGCGCGGCATGTTCCCCTCCTCGGCCGCCAGGTACTGCACGTCCGACCAGAAGCGAGCGCCCGTGCGTGCACTCATCACCAAGCTGGTGGACGAGCTGGGAGGCCCAAAGTCGCTCGGCCGGCCGGTCAGGGTCCTCAACGTCATGGGCATGCGCGGCGCCGAGTCCTGCGGCCGGCAGAAGCTGAAGCCGTTCGAGTTGGACCACGGAGCCACGTCGCTGACGACCCGGCACGTGTGGCGGTGGCTGCCGATCCACTCCTGGACCGACGAGCAGGTGTGGGACCGGATCAAGGCGTCCGGGGTGCCGTACCACCCGGTGTACGACCACGGCCTTACCCGGGCGTCCTGCGCGTTCTGCGTGCTCGCCTCGCCGTGCGACCTCCGCAAGGCCACACGGCTGTGGCCGGCGAAGGCCCGCGAAGTGGCCGCGCTGGAGGGCCGGATCGGCCACAGACTGCGGGTTGACCTTTCCGCGCAGCAGCTGGTGGACGAGTTGGACGCCGAGCTTGCTATGCGGAGCGCCTAACCTGCGCTACACTTTGGGGTGTGCGGGTGAGCGACCCGCCAGAGACCGGAGGACCCCCATGCCGCGCAGCTTCTACGCCACCCTCGCCGCCACGTTCGGCGCCGCCGCTGTCCTGATGGCCGCGATCGGCCCGGACCGGGTGAAGGCGTTCATCGCCGCCACACCGTCCGTCGTCCTTAACGTGCTCCACCTGATCTGATCCACCCCGGCCAGCGGGCGAGCGACCCGCAGGATGGAGACCCCCGTGACCACCACGACCGTCGCCCCGCCAGCCATCCACCCCGCGCCGGCCGCCCCCGACTGGTGGGAGATCCAGGGCACCGAGCTGCCCGACGACATCGCCGGCCCTGCCCGCTTCGGTGACCCCGCCGACCTCACCGCCCTCGAACGCGCCGTCGTCGCGACCAACGCGGTCGACGCGATCGCCCGCTGGCACCGCATCGCCGACGACGGCCGCGTGCCCACCCCGGCGTGGAAGCAGCTGCTCATGCCCGACTCGTGGTCCGGGCACAAGCTCTACGCGCCCGCCGCGACCCTCGCCGACGTACGCGCCGCCCTGGCCGCCGTGTTCCCGATCGTGTGGGCCGCCGGTCTCGGCATGAAGGCCGCCACCAGCCCCACCGGCCTCCTGCACGGCAAAGGCGTCGTCATCTACCTGCCCCGCCGCGTCACCGTCGACCGGGACACGTCGCTGGTCGCCGCCGCGCTCGCCGACTACCGGCCCGCCCGGCCGGTCACCTGCACCGGCGCTACCCGCCTCGCTGACGGGCTGTGGTGGCGGCACGAGTTCGGCGGTGTCGACCTCGGCTACGACGTGTACGACCCGCGCGAGTACCGCGCCCGCTACGCCCCGGCCGCCGCAACGCGGTGACGGCCGGGCCGGTCGCCGCGCTGGACGCGGTGGCCTACCCTGCAACCCGTGGGCCGGTGAGCGACCGGCCCGGAAGTGGAGACCCATCCATGCAGCAGCAGCCCACGACCGACCTCGGCGCGCGGATCCGCGCCGCCGTGGACGCCCCGCTGCACCCCGCAGCCCTCGCGGCCACGGTGTGCACGGCGATCGCCGAGCAGTTCGAGCTGTACGCCCTGCACGAGGGCAAGACCGCGAAGCGTCACCGCGACGCCGGCTCGGCCAGCGGCGCCGCCCACCACGACGGCACCGCCACCGCCTACACACGCGCCGCGACCCAGATGCGCGACCTCGCCCGCCGGCTCACCGCCGCTCCGGCCGACACCGGCCTCTGGGCCAAGGCCATCACCACCACGCCGGAGCCGTACCGGGAGTTCTTCCGGCAGCTCACCGACGCCGAAGGCTCCGCGCTGGCCCAGGCGGGCATGCCCCTCGAACCGACCATCACGTACGTGGCCCTGTGGGAGCAGCACATCTGGCCGGCGATCGTCGCCGACCTGGACGAGCTGATCCGCGAGCACGGCGGCGCCATCGCCGCCCGGATCGACGCCGGGCAGCCCGCATGACCGCCCCCGCCACCGTCCGGACCTGCCCCGCCCCGAACCCGGACGCGGCCGGGCCCTGCGGCCAGCCGAACGCCGACGGCAGCCCGCTCTGCCCGGCCCACACCGCCGAGCTCGACCACGCGGTCCGGGTCCACGAGGCCCGCGTCGAGGCCGCCCAGCACCTGACCGAGGCCGCCCGACAGGTCCGCCTGGCCGTCGCCGCCGGCCGGGTCCTCGGCGACATCGACTCCGACTGGGTGTCCTGGCCCGACCTGGACCGGGCGCTCGGCCAGGCCCTCACCGGCGTCCACGCGGCCAAGCACCTCACCCCGGAACCCGAGCCGCTGCCCGACTGGGTGATCGCGTTCTGCACCACCTGACCCACCGCTACCAGCGGCCCCGCAACCTGCCCGGGTGCGGGGCCGCTCCGCGTCGTGGGTGACTACCCGCCCGTACGGGGGTATCCTGCGGACATGGCCAACCAGAGCCCCGAGACCGGCACCCGCAGCGAGGACGTCCTCGCCGCCGCCGGCATCGTCGTCACCCCGGAGGGCAAGGCCCGCGCCCGGGAGCGGCTCCGCGCGGCCGACCAGCGGTGGACCACCGAGCTGCGTGACGAACTGCGCGCCCAGATCGGCCTCCCCGCCCGCGCCGCGTGAACGACCGCCCGATCCGGATCATCCTCGACGCCTCCGCGATCCTCGCGTTCTGCCGCGAGTCGATCCACGTCGGCGAGGTGATCGCCGAGCTGGCCGACGAGGACTGCTGCTTCGGGGTGCCGGTGATGTGCCTGGCCGAAGCATCCCGCGCCGCCGCCGACGGTGACCGGCTCGACCTGCTCGTCAACCACCCCGCCGCCGTGGTGCTCACCGTCGACCCGTCCAGCTGGCGGGCCCTGGCGGTCGTCTACGACACGGTAGGTCGCCTCGACGCCGCAGCCGCGCTCCTCGCCGCCGTCGACAACGAGGGCTACGTGCTCACCGGCCAGCCCGGCCTGTACGCCGGGCTCGCCGGCGGCGGTCCGATCATCGCGTTCTAGACGCTGACGATCACCCGCGTGCCCGCCGCTGGTAGGCGACAACGGCATGAGCGAGCCGGTCCTTGACCAGCATCACGAAGTTCGAGTTGTAGCTGCCGATCGTGAAGTTGTCCCGCCCGGCCGGGTCCAGGTCGACGGACGACACGTACTCGACCGCTCGCTCCTCATCCCAGGACGTCGCCCGCAGACCGAGCGGCTCCGGCCAGAACCGGCCCAGCGTGCCGTCGCTGAGCAGCAGGACCGGCGACTTCCGGATCGGGCCGCGGGCCTCCCGGTCCGACTCGCGGATTCCGCTGATGTCCACGATCATCCAGCAGCGGCGGCGGGAGACCACGGCGTACCGGTTGCCCTGCGGGTCGCGGTACGGCGGCCAGAGCATCCTGCGCTTCGGCTCGACGCGCACGAACTCCTCGTTGCCGAGCCCGGCCAGCCGTTCGACCGCCTCCAGGCACAGCTGGCGGACCTGTTCGTCTTCCTCGCGCAGCTGCTGCCGCTTCTTCGCCGCCTCGCGTTCTTGGTACTCGTTCTGGCGGTGGATCGCGTTGATCGCGTCATCGAGACTCACTCGCTGAGCGTAGTGCTCCGCGTACACCCGTCAACTAGGCTTAATCGAACGCCTGTTCGATAAGGTCAGGGCGTGTCCGAGTGGGTACGACGCTGGGAGATCGAGGTCCGATGGCGGCCCGGCCTGCCCGGCGACCGACTCTCCGCCCGCCGCGTCGACACCGTCGCCGAGCTACGCCAGCTGGTGGCCTGGGCGCGCGCAAACCCCGACATCACCCGGCACCAGCACCGCACCGTCCGCGAACTGGCCGGTGACCCGCCCGCCGCCTGCCCGAACGGCCACCCCTACGACGGCGGATCCGCTACCCGCGCCGCCCGCGGCTGGACGACCTGCCCGTGCGGCGGACACCTCATCCTGGCCTGCCGGTGGCCCGGCTGCGGCGACGTCTCCCACGACCCGCCCAAGTGCGCGGAATTGCATTAGATGCAACATTGGTGCGGTCGGCGGTCTGAGAAGAATCCCAGGTGAACGGGGCTCTCTGCGCGCATGACGTCGAGGTGTTTCTCGGCGTGTTCAGGGCGCGTCAGGTAGCTGCAAGAATGATGCACCTGATACAACGTCGGAGTGCGGCGTGATGACCCTGGCTCGGCGAGCCTCGTGCTGGCGCCCAACGTCGTGCATCTGGACCCGGCGCCCGTGGTGTTCGAGGAGATGCTGCGGGGGTGGGCGACACAGCAACGCAGTCGCTTCTTGGCTGAGGCGACGGTGACGCAGCGGTTGCGGTTGACGCGGCGGCTGGCGGAGTTCTCGGGGCTGTATCCGTGGCAGTGGACGCCGGCCGAGGGAGAAGCGTTCATCGCTCATCTACGCGGCGGCGACAGGCCATTGGCACTGTCGACGGCTCGCGCGTACGAGGTTGACCTGCGGATGTTCTGTGAGTACCTGCTTGATGCACGGTACGGCTGGGCCTCGTTGTGCGTCGACCGGTTCGGCATGGCACCACAGCAGGTTTTTCACCAGGACAACTCGGTGATCCATGTCGAGGACTACGAGGGCGACCCGAGCCGGCGACCGCTGACCTACGACGAGTTGCAGGCATTGTTCGACGCCGCCGACGGACGGGCGGAGCAGATCAGAGCGCGAGGGGTGAAGGGCGCGTTGTCCGCGCTGAGGGACGCGGCGATGCTGAAGCTGACGTACGCCTTCGGGCTGCGCCGACGCGAGGTGGCGATGCTTGATCTCGTTGACGTGCGATCGAATCCGAAAGCGCCGCAGTTCGGCCGGTGCGGGATGGTCATGGTGCGCTACGGCAAGGCATCGCGGGGCGGTCCACCGCGGCGCCGCACCGTGCTGCTGGTGCCAGAGATGGACTGGATGGTGCCGGTGGTGAAGCACTGGTTGCATGAGGTCCGCCCGGCTCTGGGACCGGGGAAACATCCGGCGCTGTGGGTGACCGAGCGTCGGGGGCGGGTGTCCACGCGGTTGGTCAACGAGGCGTTCGTCGCCGCGAAGAAGGCGGCCGGGTTGGACCCGGCGCTCGACCCGCACTGCCTGCGTCACTCCTACGTCACCCATCTGGTCGAGTTCGACTACCCGGTCAAGTTCGTGCAGGACCAGGTGGGGCACAAGTTCGCCAGCACCACGGCGATCTACACCGGTGTGTCCAACGAGTACCGCAATCA
>Ga0306921_10000041_pt1 | contig 89206 bp, 68 predicted proteins | sample sta12Cox44000080_FD_203760 | JGI IMG/M metagenome (GOLD analysis project Ga0306921, IMG submission 203760) | Lab enrichment of tropical soil microbial communities from Luquillo Experimental Forest, Puerto Rico - statoxic.12C.oxic.44.000.080 (v2)... | ecosystem: Environmental > Terrestrial >... | reverse complement strand
TCGCCGACGACCTTGTATCTGCTGACGGAGGACACGGACAAGGTGGTTGCCAAAGCCGTAAAGCTCGGCGCTACGCCGAAGGGACCTGTGATGGATATGTTTTGGGGCGACCGCTGTGGAACCGTTGTCGATCCCGAGGGTTACACTTGGATGGTCGCTACCCACATGGCACAACCCACACCTAAGGAAATGCAAAAGAAGATGAAGGAACAAATGGCCAGCCAACAGGCAGCCCGCGCTGCGGCGAATGGCTCCTGAGTAGCGTGTTTCACGCTCCGCTATCTTTCTGATTTCAAACCGTTCCACTCAGGGTGGCGGGGCGATCGGACATCGACGCAATCGACATCTCAGCTTGGCACAGTTCCAAAGACCGGCATCCGAGTCGCCCTTCCTATTGAGTGACGGGCAGACAGGAAGGAATTACTTCTTGTTTGCCGACAACCCGCGAAGGAATCAACTAGAATCCGTCGTTCTGAGTGTAATCGGGATTTCTCGCCCCTTGTAACCTCGAGGTTTGCGCGCCTATGCACAGTCTTCGGGTGCGAGGTTCGAAGCGACTGCGGTTTCAATCTTGAGTCGTGCCTTGGACATGGCAGCGTCAAAATCCGGCGATCCTATCGCTGTAGCGACAGAGCGCAGGGTCGTCCGAGCATCTTCTTGCGGCAAACGGCTGACTCCCTGGCCCACGGTCTGCAATTCAGCCGCATGTGTCTTCTGGGTAGCCGTGCCAACAAGCTTCTTAAGGTCCAGAAGTGCTTGATGCGCGTCGCGTGTAACCAGAGCTGCCTTTTGCATCTTCCGTGAACCCATGATCCTGCCTCCTACTGACAACTGATAGTTGGTTTGACAGGTGGTCACTGGATGTAAATTCAGCCGTACTTTCTTGGCGAGCAAGGAGTTTCTACACCTTGCATATTTGTAGCGTTTGTCCAGCCTTGGTCATCCAATTAAAGCCCGGTCACTATCGGTGTAGGCCGTAATGAATTGAGGAAATTGACGTGCGCATGAAATTGGGCCCGAGCCCGTCCCAGACTACGCGGGATTATTGTCCGATTTTTTTGGCGAACGATACCAATCCACTTATCGAAGCCCGCAACTGCTAGGTGTAAAGCATGCAATTCGGGCCTTTAAACGGGCATCCACCACTGTTGGCTATTGATCTCCGGGAGTACCTGGACGGTCTGTACAGCTACGCCTTGGTTCTCTCCCGAAACCAAGCGGAAGCCGAGGATCTGGTACAGGAAACGTGTCTTCGCGCTCTGCGTGCGATGGAGAGGTTGCGGCGCGACAGCAATGTCAAGAGCTGGTTATTCACCATCCTGCGTAATATTTGGCTGAACCAATTGCGGCAACGGAAGACGGCCCCGGATATGGTCGAACTGGAGGCGGACGAGCGTGTCGCCGATCGGGCCGTGGATTCCTCAAGAGATCCCCATGCGGCGTACGTAAGCGATTTGGAGCGCGAGCAGGTTCGGCGCGCCGTCGAGCGGCTTCCTCTGGAGTTCCGCGAGATCATTCTATTGCGCGAATACGAAGAGCTTTCCTATGAGGAGATTGCAACGATGCTGCAATGTCCTGTTGGTACGGTCATGTCGCGACTGGCGAGGGCGCGCACCAAGCTTCGAGACCTGCTTGCGGCTGCAGCCATGGCAACGGTGGGAGGCCGCCGACAACGCAAAGTGCGCCAGGTGAGGGAATCCTAGATGAATCGCCAACGCTTGTAGACCGATGCACGATTTTGGCCTCGTTACCAGGCTCGGGAATATTTTCCTGCCTCGCGTGTTTTGTAGTAGGTACTGCGGCTCCGATGACCCGACCATTTTGAGCGCTAAGGATACTTAATGAGCCCCTGCGATGAGGTGAGTCTCAAGGCGCTACGTTATCTGGAAGATCGCCTCCAAGGGCAGGAGCTGGATGACTTTAGCGCGCACCTAGAAGTCTGCTCGAATTGCCGGAAGAGCGTGGAGACGGAGCGGGCTCTCTCGCAGCTTCTACATCGAACCCGACCATTGTATTCCGCCCCACCTGCGCTTCGCGCACAAGTGGCCGCAGCCATTGAACAGCGCAGCGCCTCAATCGCTGCAGACGAGAATTTCTACGAACGTCTCTTGCGCGTTGTGGGGAGTGGGTTCGCTGACCCAGTTCGCCGTGTTGCAAGGCTTAGGCTTTTGGCAGCCACGCTTGCCGTGGCAGCCCTGGTTCTCGCGTTTGCTCCCCATGCCGTCCGCCAGGTGCACGCCGCGAACTATGTTGAAACGGCCGTAGCTACCCACCGCGACTATCTGGATGGCAATCTTGCTCTCGGAGTTCGCTCGGATTCTCCGGAGGAGGTCACCTCATGGTGCACGGGCAAGGTCCCGTTTCAGTTTCGATTGCCGCAGTCCTCACCGGGCAGCATACCCACCTATCGGCTCGCCGGGGCCAGCGTGGTGAGTTACCGAGGTAGCTCGGCAGCCCTGGTAGTCTACGAAAAGCACAAAGAGAGAATCAGCCTTTTGGTTGCATCAAGTCAGTCTGCTCCTGTGGCCGGTGGGGAGGAAGTCCGTTCCGGCAAGCTGACGTTTCACTACCGGACCGCCGCAGGCTTTAATGTGATTACCTGGAGCAACCATGGTCTCTCGTATGCCCTGGTTTCTTCGGTGTCCGGTTCGGTGCGAGAGTCCTGCATGGTCTGTCATCAATCGATGACGGATCGCCAGCATTTCTGATCGGCACTGTAATGCAGTCTCGAAGTTCTCTCGCCGCGCAGGTTTTTCTTGTGCGTATAATCTGTGGAACGGTCTTTGATAACACGCTGCTTCAAGAAATATTCCCGCGTTTTTGAGCCAAGCACACAACTTTTTGTTCGGTCGGTTTGGAATAAGCGGACTGTGTCTGTGTTTTGTCTCTGAGTGCGAGTGAAATTTCCTAGCGCACTTACGAGAAGATCGATGCGTAGAACTATTCATGCCTTCGAGAAGATCGGATCAACGAAACCAGTATAAGGGAGAGCCGAAATGTCCCTGCTTCAGACGGAAATCGCAACACAACACGAAGTGGCACTGACCATGCTGATGCTCCTCGGTCACGGAAGGATTAAGGACGCAACGGCCTGCTTTGCCAAGGAGTTCCGCTTCCAGGATCGGGGCCTTGGGCTGGAGTTCAACGACCGAGAGCGCTTGGGCGAATTCTTCCAGAAGTCCCGCGAACTTTACCCAGATTCTATAGTGGCTGGAAGCGATGAGGTGTTACGCCATGCATGCTTGACGTTCCCCGCTATAGCGACGACAGCGCCGGCACCTGCGGTCGTCCATCGGCTCGTACCTTCCTTCGACTGGAAACTTTCAACCGAGCCGTCCAGAACATAGAAAAGCTCGAGGTCCGGGTTCTTGAAGACATTAATCGCGAGTCGGGAGTTTCCTAGCGTGATGCATAAAAATTCCAAGGAGGCGTCAGCAGGGTCTCTGGAGCGAGTGCTGAATAATCGGGCAAACATTCGCACCCCGGATCAACGTCTGCGTGTCTTTGTCAGTTCAACTTTGGAGGAACTCGCGCCCGAACGGCGTGCGGCCCGTGAGGCGATCGCCCGATTACACCTGAGTCCCGTGTTCTTTGAATCTGGCGCACGCCCTTATCCCTCCCGTGATCTTTACCAAGCCTATTTGGACCAGAGCGACATTTTCATCGGCATATATTGGCAGAGTTATGGCCGAGTCCTACAGAGAATGAAGATCTCTGGACTGGAAGAGGAGTACCGCCTCTCGGAACGAAAACCGCGACTCATCTACATTAAGACTCCCGCGCCGCAGCGGGACCCACAGCTGCAAAACTTGATTGATCGCGTTCGCGATGAGAATGTCAGCACGTATCAGAAGTTCTCGACCTCGGAAGAGCTCCGGGATCTGGTGGCAAACGACCTAGCTCAGTTGCTGACAGACCGCTTTACCCAACCTTCCGAGCATCTCAGTTCAGCTTCTATTCCGTTTGCACCGGTGCCGACGCCGCGCAGTCCCTTGATTGACAGAACGCATGAGCTCGCGGAAGCCCAGAATCTGTTGCTTCACGAGGACGTGGGTTTGGTGACCCTCACAGGGCCGGGTGGTGTCGGCAAGACACGCCTGGCCATGCAGCTGGCCACGAATGTCGCCACGCACTTTGCCAATGGCGCGGCCTTTATCTCGCTTGCGCTGCTGAAAGATCCGGACCTAGTGGTGCCGACCATTGCCCATGCACTGCATGTCTCGGGAGAGAATAGCCGACCGCTCGTGGAGAGCCTGATGGAGTATCTGCGTAATACTCACTTGCTGCTCGTGCTTGACAACATCGAACAGGTGATCTCGGTGGGTCCTCAGATAGCTCAGTTGCTCGAACACGCGCCCAACCTCAAAATGCTCATCACCAGTCGGGAGCCGCTGCAAATAAGAGGAGAATGGACCATGCAGGTCCCACCACTGGCATTGCCTGATCCGACGCATCTGCCTGATCTGGAGGCACTGGGCCAAATTCCGGCGGTGGCACTATTTCTGCGGCGCGCTCATGAAGTCAACCCCGGTTTCGCGCTCACGCCAGAGAATGCTCAGGATATCGTCGAGATTTGCCAACGTCTGGATGGACTCCCTCTTGCCCTGGAACTGGCCGCCGCGCGCATCAAGGTGCTGCCCCCAAAGGTACTCCTGCCGCGTCTGAACCACTGCCTGCCATTGCTCACAAACGGATCACGCGATCTCCCGGAGAGACAACAGACGTTGAGAAGCACGATTGCCTGGAGCTATGACCTGCTGGAACCCCGGGAACAAAGGCTGTTCCGCTCCCTTTCGGTATTCGATGGAAACTTCGGAATAGATGGGGCCACTGCTATCGAGAGGGAACCTCCCGCGGATCAGCAAGAAGAGCGCAAAAAAAAGAGTAACGAGACGCTCGACAGGGTGGAATCGCTGGTGAGCAAGAATCTACTGAGAATCGAGCAAGGCCTTGACGGAGCGCCCCGTTTCTTCATGCTTGACACGATTCGTGAATATGCCCAGGAACAGCTTGAAGCGCATGGCGAGCAGGCCGCCGTGCAGGAACGATACGTGCATTTCTACCTGATGCTGGCCCAAGCCGCCGAGCCACATCTCTATCAACCAGAGCGCGATACCTGGCTGGAACGCCTAGATAGCGAGGATGCCAACCTGCGCGCGGTATTGAGGTGGTGCAAGGAGAACGGCGATACCGTGGAGATCGGGCTACGCCTGGCGGGATCCCTCACCTACTTTTGGTTTAACCGCGGTTATCTTCGTGAGGGCCTCTCCTGGGTGGAAGCGATGCTCGCGCGTACTGCAGATAGCGACCGAAGTACGGCTCGCGCCAAGGCGCTGTTTAGCGCCGGTTTCTTGTCCTGGAAGGAGGCGAAGGCGGAGGCCGCCGCTCGTTATGCCGAGGAGGCGTTGTCCATCTTCCGTGAGAGAGGTGAGTCGCTTTGGAGCGGCCGAGCACAGTGGGTCCTGGCCGTTTCCCGCATGGCTCAAGGACACGTAGCGGAAGCGCGTCTCCTCTTGGAGGAGTGCCTGAGCATCTTCAAGGAAATGAAAAGTGCATCGGGCGAGTGGCACGCGCTCGGCTTCCTGGGCATCAACAGCGAGATCCAAGGGAACTACGTGGAGGCGGTCTTTTACTATCGAGAGTGCCTTCAATGCTGCCAACAGGTGCACGACATGATCTATGGGCCCACAGTGCTCGCAGTGCTGGCTGGGGCGAGCGCCGCCCTGGGCGACAAAGAAGCGACCCGATCCTATTTCGAGGAGCTTCAGCGTCTCCCCTTTCACAATCGCTGGATGATCAGCATGTCCCTACAGTCCGCCGGATTCAACCTCCAATTCAACTATCAACGATACGAGGCAGCGAAGCTTCTCTATCAAGGTGGCTTGAGTTTCTGGCAAGACATCCAGCACGTGGACAACGGTATGGGCATTATTCGGGGACTAGTTGGCTTAGCTGAGATCGCAGCAATCCAGGGACAGACAGAGCGTTCCGGCTGGCTCTTTGGTGCAGTCGATCACCTGGCGCCCTCCTCGGGCTTCTATCGAGATACCTTGAACGAACGAGTGGCTCGGACACTTGAGCACCTGGACGCCGCAACAGCCGCAATCTTCGAGGCTGGGCTGTCAGAGGGGCAGACAGCAACGCTGGAGCAGGCAATCCAGAAAGCGTTGCCTGAGACCTATCTACAACCTGCAGATAGCCAATCTCAATACGGGCTCTGCTTTATGGCGCAGCACGCGCAGTTTTAGAGAACCTGTTAGCGCTTCCCGCGAAGACTGCCTATCGAGAATCAATTCAATGAATAGTCGACTTTTCGTCCTTGCGGCAGCAAACATAACTTCAGAGTCGCCGCCGCCTCGGGACTTAATGGTGACAAGGCATTTCTCAGCATTAATCCGCAGAGTGCAGCAGCGGCTTGATCTGCTCGATCGGATAGTCTCGCCATTTCGGCTCAATGTAGTTCTTTAGCCAGCAACGATGCCGTGAAGCTGTCGAGGGCCTTTCCGGAATCTCTTCCGCCAGGTATCGCTGAATGACTGCGCCGAACGAAACAGGCATTCCATTTGATGGTTCTACGGTTATCGAAAGCAACCAAGACAGAGCGGCCTTACGGGCCCGGGACTCCGTTAGGAACTCCTCAACCGTTCCAATGGCCACGCTTCGCATTTTCTTGCTGCCGTCTGGAAGATTCTCCCGATAACGCAGCGGTCGACCCAGGATGAAGCGGCCAAACGGCTTTATCGAACGTGCGCGGAGATCCCTGCTTCCGTTTACGACTCCTAGAGACCGCACGTCCGATAAAGTACTACCGTCTTTGGGGCGTGACGGCCGGCTCGGGCGAGAGAGTAGTGACTGGGGATCCCTTATCAGGTGATCAGGCAAGACTTGGAGTATCATGGGGCAGTCTGTGACGCGGAGTCGGAGTCTAGGAGGTCGGTGGTTCAAAACAACTCGCCCCGACCCCTCTTTCTCTCTTATCCTCAATCATTTACGCTGCATTGGTGCATTGGTGCTCTGATGAGAGGTGCTTGACTAGCCGCCCGCCCTTCTCTAGCATGTGACTGCTCCTAGCCCCGGCGGTACCGGACCGAGTTTGGTCTCGCCGTTTGGTGTTCAAATGAGGTCAATCGGCGCACTGCTTGCCGTAGTCCTGCTGCCTTTGGGCGTGTCCGCACAAGGTATCGCCACCGTAACGCTTCTCGAAGGCTCCCTAAAACTAATTCGAGGCGCCAACGTCCTGCAGGGCCTTGAAGGGGTGCAACTGCGCCAAGGTGACATTCTGGAGAGTTCGGCTAGCGGATTTGTCCAAGTGGAGTTCCCGGGCGGGACTATCGTGGTGCTCGGCCCTTCCAGCAAGGCTTTCGTGTTTCGTGCCGGCAGCGGGCGTGACGGCGCGAGGGGAGCTAAGGAACCCGACACAAATCTAATTTTGCTGAGTGGGTGGTTAAAAGGAGAGTCGACCTCAACTGCCGGTTTGTACCGCTACAGCACGCCTGCTCTCGCGGCCGAATCGGGGAACGGGGCGGTGGTCGTGCATTTTGACGGAGGTGGATGCGATGTGAACTTCGAGTCCGGCTCTGGGGCCATCGGCGAGATAAGCACGGACGGAAGCTGGCACGAGGCTTACGGCGCCAAGGGCGGGCAATTTTTTTCGCGGCGCGAGGGGAAAGGCGTCAACACCTCATCCCATCCGAGCGCTAGCTTTGTAAGCGCCATGCCAGGGGCGTTCATGGATACGCTGCCGTCTCGCTTGGCGCACTACCGCGGGAAGAGGGCACCTGAGCCCAGGCCGGATCACCTGGTTTCGTATGCTGATGTGCAACCGTGGTTGACTCTCCCGTCCGCCTGGCGAAGAGGTTTCGTCGAGCGTTTCGAGTCTCGCCTGAAGGACGCTGAATTCCGAAGACAAATGGAAGAGCATTTGGCGCAGTATCCGGAATGGGATCCCGTGCTGCACCCGGAAAAGTATAAGCAGGGAACTCAGCCGGCGGTCAACAACAATAGTCCGCAATGAGGTAACGAACGTGAAACTGATGCTGAAATTCAACCTGGTTCTTCTGCTGGTGTTTGCCATCGGCTTTATGGGAACGGCGTATTTCTGCAACAGCCTGTTGCAAAAGAATGCCAAGGCGGAAATTCTGGAGAACGCCCGGATCATGGTGGAGGCAGCGCTGGCAGTGCGCGCCTACACCGTCACCGAGATCAAGCCGCTACTCGACACGCAGATCAAATACGTGTTTCGCCCCCAGTCCGTCTCCGCCTACGCGGCCAACAGTTATTTCAAAAAACTCCAGAAAAAATTCCCTGAGTACTCCTATAGAGAAGCCGCGCTGAATCCCACGAATCCCGCGGATCGGGCCGCGGACTGGGAAGCCGACATCTTCCGGGAATTTCAGCGATCCCCGGAAACACCGGAGATCGTAATCGAACGCGAAACCCCAAACGGCAAGTACCTTGTGTTGGCCCGGCCGATGAGGGTTACAGATGAAGGCTGCCTGAGGTGCCACAGCGCGGTTGAGATCGCGCCGGCGACCATGCTGGCGATCTACGGAGAAGCCAATGGCTTCGGCTGGAAAATGGGAGACCTGATCGCCGCGCAGATTGTGTCCGTGCCAACGCAACTCCCGAGGCAGCGGGCACACGGCGTGTTTGTGACGTTCATGACCTCAGTAGGGGTAATTTTCGTGGTCTTACTGCTGGCAGTGAATGCGCTCCTTTATTTCAGTGTGATTCGTCCAGTCAATCGGTTGTCCGAGTCAGCCAGCAAAGTAAGCCTGGGGCAATTGGATGCGAGTGATTTTCGTGTCTCGGGCCAGGACGAAATTGCTGGACTGTCGCATTCGTTCGCGCGCATGAAAAAGAGCCTTGTGGAAGCCATGAACATGCTTGCGACCCAGTCAGGCAACGCGGAAAAATAGTAGGGACATCCCGCTGCGGGTTATTCTTGCGGGAAACCAGCATCAGACAGAAAGCGGGTACGATCAGTGGTGTCTCTCAAATGTTCGGCGAGCATAAGATAGAGAGCCTGCAGACTTTCCGCGCGATTCGCCGCCCGGTCTGTCAAAATTCGTGAAATCGGACCGAGATACTGGGTCAACAGCTCAGAAGCGCGCTGGACGGCTGCGGGTGTGAGCTCCGCCGAATTGCGAGGCGCAATAGGTGTCATCATCGTTTGCGTGAACGGCAGTCCCTTCATGGGTGGGAGGTCGGCCAAACAACGCAGGATTTCATCCTTTCGGGAAAGAAAGGCCTGATTATCCTGGGGGTCGCGAACACTGGAAGCGAGCATGGCGAACTGTTTTTCCGGGTCAGCCCAAGAGATCCTTGCGTTCTTGACGATAAGAATGGCGAGGGGGCCGATGAAGGTGGCGAGGTGGCGCTCTACCACAGAGAGAGCATCCGCGCACAATGAAGGAACGCTTTGCAGATTAGGGCCGGTTGCCGGAAGTCCCATTGCCTCGGCAGCCTCTAGAGCACTTTCCGGAGAAGAGTCTGTAGCCGTCTGCGGTTCGATTCTTTGTTCGACGTTCGCCAGGCTCTCAATCGAAGTAGAGACAGGGTCGGTTGCCAGGAACCCCGGAGTGGTCGCAGAGCCCGGATGATCGAGTACGGGAACGCGGGTGTCGGTGGCCGAGTCTTTTTTCTGTTTCGTCTGTTGTTGGCTGGCGAGCTCGGCCTTCGCGCTGTTAACCAGCTCTTCGACGCGCGGATCTTCGGGGAAGGCTTGCAAACACGCCTTACCCGATTTCACCACTTCCTTCCACTTGCCGGAATCGAAGGACTTGCGCAAGCTGGCCAGTTTGCCTTCGAGCTGCTCCTTCCGACGCTGAGTTTCTTCCTCCTTGGACAAGCGCTCCTGCAACTGTTTCACTGCCGCATCCTGCGAATACCTTTTTTTGAAGGACTCGAGAGCCTTGCGTGCATCGGTCAATTGTTGATTTTCCAGAAGCGCGGCTATTTTGTTGAACTCTTGTACTTTGTTCTTGCCAGATTCCGCAGAGCGGATGACGTCGGAGATCTCGGTATCGTCCCAGAACTCCCGCCGAAGTTCGCCGAGAAGAGCCAGGCATTCGTCAAACTGCCGGCCAGCCAGAAGTTTGCGAGCCTCGGCAAGTCCATCGCGCTTGCGCTCACGCGACCAGTTCTTCTGTATGTCTTTGAATTCCAGTGTTCTCCGGATCAGAGTGGCGACGCGCGGATCTTCTTTCCTCAAGACGCCATTTTCCAAATTGCTGGTGATGAGGAGCTCGGTGGTTGCGAAATCGCCGACATCTAGACGTTCGGATGCTTGCTGTAAGACTCTCTCGCGCTCCTGACGCGTCGATTGTTCGGCATCCTGCTCTGCTTGACGTCGCAAATCGGATATGCTGGTATCACGCCCGTACTTCCACTCGAACTCGTCGGCAAGCCGGATGGCAAACGCAAATTCGTGGGTGGCAATCGCATTGCGAATATCTTGGGTCTTTTGGGAGAGTTCTTGGGCGAACGCCCGGCGTTCTTCCTCTTTCTGTGCAGCCACCGAGATCATTTTTGCTTCGATCTCCGCTCGAAGCCGTGCGATGCGCTCATCCGTGGCAACAAGATCCGCTCGCATGGTGGCCTCGTCGAGAAGGCGAATCGCACCCTCATAGTCAGCTTTTTCAAAGAGGGCACGGATAGCATTTACCTGGCGATCCTGAATTTCCGCGCGCTTCTGTTCTTCTTTCTGACGTAGTTCCTCATGGCGTTCTGCTTCTTTAATCTCCGCCTGAAGCTTCTGTGCGATCTCGTCACTACGAGAAAAGACACCGCGCTGTGTTGCGCCGTCTAAGAGCCGTGTGGCTTCCGCAAAGTCACCCTTTTCGACAAGGGCTCTTACCTCTCGAATTTTCTCGTCCTCGAGTTCGCGTTTTCTCTGCTCTTCCCGCTTTTTGCTTTCAGCGAGCCGAGTTCTTTCGTCAATATCTCTCTGAAGCTGGATCACGCGTTCGTCGGTGGCTGTCAAGAGTCCTTCGTGAAGGGCCTGGTTAAGAAGGCGGGCAGCCCCGCGGAGATCGTTCCGTTGCAAAGTGGCGGCAATTTCCTGGAGCGTATGCTCTTGACCTTCCTTGCGCCGCTGTTCGGTTTGGCGGCAAAATTCCTTGAACTGTTTCTTTTCGTGAATCTCGCGCTGCAGGTGCTCGATTCGGGCAGCGAGCATTGGCGCAAGGGGCTCGCGACTCAGGACTTGAAGGACGCGTGTGGCTTCATCCCACTCCCCGCGGTCGATGAGATCAATGGTAGACTGAATGCGGCTTTCTTGTTCGTTGCGACACCGCTTTTCCTGCTGCTTTCTCTGTTCGGCCTCTTTTCTTTTCTCTTCGATCTCGGATTGCAGCTGCCGGACCTGCTCGTCGCTAGGGGACAGAACCTGCTCCTGGACCGACTGCATGAGGAACTGCATCGCTCCGCTAAGATCTCCCCTGTTGAGGAGCTCGCGAATGGCCGTAATGCAGCGGGCCTCGTTTTCCTTGCGGCGTTGTAATTGCTGGTTGCGCAGCTCTAGAATGTGTTTTTTCTCTTCAATATCCTCGCAGAGCATCCTGATCCGTTCGTCTCTGGGGCCCAGCACGCTATTGGAGGTCAAGTCCTCGAGGAGCGCCTCGGCCTCAGCAAGATCCCCTCTTTCGATGAGTGCGCGAGCTTCCTCGATTCGACGCTCCTCACTTTCTCTTCGCGCTCGCTCAAGGGTACGCCGTTCGGCTTCTCTTAGGAGCTCTTCCTGTTCTTCTTTTCTCTTCTTTGCCCGGATGGCCTCACCAAGAAGAGTCCTGAAATTGATGTTCCCAGGATGTTCTTCGACCGCGCGGCTCGCTTCCAATTCGACGGCGGAAAAATCAGCGACTTTCAAGAGCTCGCGAATATTGTTTTCCCGGATCAACTGCTTTTGCCTGGACTCCTCTTCGGTGATCTCAGCAAGCGCGTAACTGACCATATCCTGAAGCTGACGTTCTTGCGGAAATTCCTGGAGCAGAATCTCTCCTTGAGCGGCGACTGCTCGATAGTTTTCGGCGCCGAACAGCTCGCGAAGTTCGGAGATACCGGCCTCCAAGCGCTTTCTCTTTTTCTGGTGGTGAACACCTTCAGCCGCGACGGTCTGGAGGTTCTTGATGTTGGGATCGCCCGGATAGAGCTTCAACAGCTGCTCGATTCTTATGAGGGCGCTGTCGAAATCCTCCTGGGCAATCAGCGCTCGACTCTCGCCGATTTCGCGCTGCCGCAAACGCTGCTTTTCCAACTCCGCAAGCTCCGCGCGAGCCATTTCCTGAACTTTACGGAGTTCGGTGTTGCCCGGAAACTCTTTCAGACCCTCAACGATCTGCGCTAGACACTCGTCATAGTCCAGACCCGAGAGAAGGGCCCGAGCTTGATTGAGTATCTGATTCAGACGCTTTCTTCTATCCCGCTTTTGGCGTTCTTCGTTGACCTGGCGCTTCAGTTCCCGCAATTGGGGATTGGCATTATCCAGGCCCTCCGCCTCGGTCAGAAGCTCTTCGGCCTGAGTGAGCAGACCTTCACTCAAGCGTTGTTTTGTCAGACGAATCTTCTCCTCGGCGAGCTGAATCCGGGCAATCGCTTGCTCGACTTCTCGCAGCAACTTCTGGGCAGGTTCCGAGCGCGAATCCAATCCGAGGGCTGCTTGGGCTTCGGTGCGCGCTTCCCGCAAGGCACCGGAGTCGAGGTGCTCACGCCCGCGCTTCAGATGTCCTTGAAGCCGGGGAATCAACTCTTTGCGGTGGAGTTCGTCCTGAATTTTGAAAAGCAGCTCTTTGATGTTGGTGTGGGAGGCGTCGTATTTCTTTGCTTCGTTGAGAGTAAACTTGGCTGTGGACAAATCTCCAATTTCATAGAGTTCGCTGGCGCGCCGAATGAGCACCGCAGCGGCCTCCGAGCACAAGCGCCTAGCGATGGGTTCGAGGTCATAGAGGACCTCCTCGATGATCTGATAGCGAGCGGCGGGATCCTTGGCCATCATTTTTGAGACAACAGCCTGGAGATCTTCGGGACAGTCTGATATGAGCTGGGAAAGCGACTTCGGCTCGTCGTTGACGATACTGCACTTGAGATCCTCGAGGCACCGCCCTTCGAAAGGGCGGCGATAGCTGATCAATTCGTAGAGGGTGACGCCGAGCGCCCAAATGTCTGTCTTCTCGTTGGCTTTGTCCGCTGCGGTGAGAAGCTCGGGAGCCATGTAGGCCGGCGCACCAATAAAGAGATTGGTACTGGTCTGCGAGAAGTCCAAAAGGCGGGCAATGCCGAAATCTACGACCTTGACGACCTCATCGTTATCGTCGTGCTGAAGCATGATATTGGCGGGCTTGATGTCACGGTGGAACAGTCTGCGCCTGTGCGCGTAATCGAGTGCCGAGCAAATGGGCACGATATAGTTGAGGCGTTTGGCCAAAGGAATATCTTCGTGGTTAGAAATCAGATGGTCGAGGCCCGGGCCATTCATGTACTCCATGACGATGAAGTGGATTCCATCGGCCTGATCGGCGTCGTAGATTTGAACGATGTTTTGATGCTTGAGTTTTGCTAGTGCGCGGCCTTCAACCTTAAAGCGATCGATAAGCTCGTGATCCCTTAGACGAGAATTCTGGATGGTCTTGAGCGCAACGAAGTCATCAAAACCGGGATGCCAAGCCTTGTATACAGCGCCCATGGCCCCCTGGCCGATTTTCGCTTCGATCTTGTATCTGCCTATGTGATCCATCTCATCTGCCTACTGGGCCAAAAGCAAGCGAGATGAGGAGATGGTACCCCAAATCCTGTATCTGGGCCATTGGGCTTGCTCAAAATAAGGTATGGCCCTTACCAACGGGCTGGTACTAGCCATACTCGGTAATGGCGATCTAAATAACAGGGTTCGACGACGTTACAGGGTAACGCGACCGGAGTTCTTGCGGAACCTTGGAAGAGAGCGCTTAGCCCGAGTAGCGGAAGGCCGCAGGCGAGTCTTGGGTCTGCCTACGCGCCTTGTCTACACCACATTGAGCGCCGAGCAGTTATGGCAGTAGAAGTAGGTGCAGCCCAGTGAGACGAAATTCAGGGCTTCACACTTCCAGCAAACGTACCTAATCCCAACGGAGGTATGCCCCAAAACCTCCGCTTTGATCTGAGGTTCTTTTTCCAAGCCCTGCGACACGTTGATACCGTCCAGACTGCCGTGTGGCTTTTTGCCCTTAGCCGTCTTTGGTCTTGCAATTGTCATCGTCTTCTCCTCAGTAGCTTCCTCGCGAATGCCGAGGCGAGGCCTCGCAAGTATAACCCTCGTGGTATCCCACAGGGATTAACGCGAGCCCCGCCCCGAGTTGATTCTCATGGGAATCCCGGCATCGCTAAATGCTCAGGGGGCCAGATTGTAAGCCCAGCAGCTCCAGCAATAGAAAGAGTAATAGCCGCCCGGGACCCAGTTAGCCGCGCCGTCATTCCAGCAAAAGTACCAGGCGGGAAAAGGTCCGTGGCCGATGACTTCCGCTTTTTGAGCTGGTTCCTTCTCCAGTCCTTGCGCAACGGTCACGCCCTCGTGGTCTCCGCTGGGCTTTTTGCCTTGAAGAGGTCTTTGTTCTGGTGTTGCCATTAGCTTTCTCCTTTTTACTTAGTCTGCCTGCCTCCCGACTTACAGTGATAGAGATGCAATGCTCCGTCGCAAACTTACATCTCACCACTCCTGGTCATCGAACCTTGGTCTGCCTCCTTTCTCCTGGCCTCCAAAAAACAATGCTGCAGACCCGATTTAGTGTTAGTTTGCCGGCCGGGTCACAAAGTCCTCGGCGGTGGGGCAAGCCAGCGAATAGAGCTCACGCAGTAAACCAGGCTTCCCTAATAGTTCGTCGCCAGGGCCCTGCTGAACGATGCAACCGCCATCCAGAACCAAGAAGTAATCGGAAAATTGGAGCAACCAAGGGATATCGTGGTCGACAGCGATGACCGTCCGGCCCACGCAAGCGGCCTTCATCATTGGGATCAGTGCGTACTTTTCGTCGTTGCTCATGTTGGTGGTCGGTTCGTCCAGAAAGAGGAAGGTCGGGTTTCGAAGAAGGCAGCGAGTAAGAGCAAAAAGCCGCTTCTGTCCTCCAGAGAGCATTGCGCCAGCGGCAAAATTGCGATCCAGCGGATCCGGTCCGAGGGCCTCTTGCAGAATTGGCAACAAACGGGCAGCTCGACAAAGAGCCGATATTTCCTCGTCTGACGCACTCTCCTTGGCAATTCGAAAATTATTGCGAACGGTGTCATGAAAAAAAGCGGGGAATTGGGACATCATCACCGCGTGTTGTCGCAGACTCTTCAAGGTGAACTCCGTCGAAGGAAACCCACCCAGGCGGATTTGCCCCTTTTCAGGTTCGTAGAAACGCAGGGCCAGGCGAAAGAAGGTTGTCTTTCCCTGGCCCGTCCGGGCGATAAGGCTGGTTATCTTTCCTGCCGGGACGGTGAAGTCGAGGTGGTCGAAGACCTTATTTAACTGAGGTGCGTAGCGAAAGGTCACATCCTCAACTTGAATAATCGGTTGAAGGCTGTCGATGTGCCGTGAGCCTCGAGAATCCTTTATGCGGTTTTCTTCTTCAAGCAGACTGGACACAAGTTCGATTGCGGGCCACGAAGAACTCGCGGTGATTCCCAGTGCGGCGAAGGACCTAAAGGGTTCCATAAGCCTGGGAGTTAACAAGACTAACTTCACCAGAGTTCCTGGGGACACGGCGGTATTGTTCGCATAGATCTGATAGACAACCAGCCCCAGTACGACCGCCTGAATAAGATCCGTCGGTAAGGCGATCGCCGAATTGACCATTTCCGTGGTGAGCATGATGCGGCGCTTCAACTTCATCAACACATTGAGGCTAGCGGAATGGCGCTCGGCAAAAAGGCCTTCCGCATCCATCGACTGAATTTCCTCAGGGGACTTGACGGCTGAATCGACCAAGCCCGACATGTTGAACCTTTGCTCTTGAAACTCGAGCTGGCTCGCGTAAACAGGCTTCTCGCCTTTCGCTTGCACGACGGAAACCGATAGCACCCCAAAGAGGACCATGAGCACGATGATCCACCACGCGTTGTGGTCGTGAATTTCTTTGAGCGCCGAGACGATCAGGACGGTAGCAAGGCAAAGACTGGCAAATTGAAGGAGAGGATCAACCAAGATGGCGCGTACCGCCTGCTGAGCCTCAATGGTCGTCTGGGTCAAGATGCTCGTAAGTTGCGCAGGATTGTAACGGTGAAAAAACTCCGGCGACTGTCGAATCGCTTTTGAGAAGAGTTCCTCGCGAAGGTGCTTCTCCAGCTGACCGTCCATGCTCGTTTGCGCAAGTCTGAACAACATACGCAGAGGGACCAAAATGGCCGTCAGAGCCAGCCACAGAAGATAGGTGGGAATGACACCTTGGTGATGACTTGCGGAGTTTTGGCCTGAACCCAGCACTTCGTTGGTCAGGTTAGCCAGGATCAAGGGGATCGCGAGAGGGATTGCAGTCTGACTCATGAAACTGAGCAATAAATAGAGCGAAACTTTCCCCGGGCACAATTTCAACAGGGCAGAGCCAAATCGACGGATCCGTGTAAATCTTCGCATCGCTCCCCCGCGGATCTAGACACCTCTCGAGCCTAAAACGCAAAAAGACAGTCTTCTTTCACGCGTTCCTTACGCGCATCCTCCTGCCGGTTGTTCCGAGCATTCCGTTAGCGGCTTGGCGATCCTGTGCAGTATCGATTTGGCTTGAATGGGCGTAATTTCCGGATAGATGGACAGGAGTCGCGACAAGATTGCCGCAAGGCGAGGAGCCGCGAAACTGCTGCCGCTCACGATTTTCTCTTTGCCTCCAGACCAAGGCACCTTAACATCTACTCCCTTTGAAGCGAATTCGACGAGAGTGTCCTTCCGGTAATAAAACAGGTGGTCTTCCTCTGTGCGCGTGATGTCAACCGCGATCACCGAGGAGAAATACGCCGGCCATTCTGGCGTCCTGAAATCGTCGTTGCTGCAGGCTGCCACGACATGTACGCCTCTCAAATAGGCTTCATCCACCCATGATTTATAGCGCAAGACTTGCGCTTGAAGAGCGCAGCCGAAGCTGCAATTGATGATCTTGTATCCGCGATCCAGAGCTTCTTGAGCGGCCCTCTGGATGAGCTCCGTTTTGGAGGTATTGTGTGATCCTAGCACTCGTATACTTCCTACTTGGCATCGTGGAGCCAACGAGAGCAAGATGCCGGCCACAGCGGTTCCATGACCAAATACATCCAAGCCATTGCCTGGTACAACCGCTACCTTGTGATTCAGCGGGACTACCGCCAAATCATCGACGAGGTTAATTCCGCTCAGACCGGGATGGGTTACTTCGATTCCTGAATCGAGGATCGCAACGCTAACGCCAGTCCCGTCCCCCTGCTGAATAGCGCGCGATGCTTGCTCCAGGTTGATCCAGTGAGGCATAGATCCGATCCCTTAGTCGAGACCAATCGTTCTACTCATGGCCCAGTGATCGATCAAGCGGCCCAATACGACAATTGCATTTCTGAAAATAGCCTCGTGGATTCCGTTGAAGCCTTTAGGATCGGCCGCTTCCGCCGTAACGGGTATCAATTGAACGCAAGAAGCCACGCCTCGACATTCACGCAAGAAATAGAACGGGACGGCAATCATGGCCCAGGTGCGGACTTTGAGCAGAGAATCGAGCGTTTTGTCCTGCATGGAGTTCCTATAGACTTCGTTCTCGATGAAGGATTGTTCGCTCGAGAAAACCATGCTGATAAGTCCGGCGTTCAAGGGCTGTTTGAATTTGCCGACAAGTTTCTGTGAATTGGTACTGGTATTGTAGGCGATCGTCAAACTACCGGTGGCCTGCTCGAGAAGCCAAATGGAGCCCTCTGTGGCGCCAGTGCCATTGACAGCACTGTGGAATAATTGCGTCATGGCCCCATCCAAAACTGACGGAAAAGTGAGCGCGTCGATGCTCGCAGCCACCTGGCCAAGCCGTCCTCTCAACGCCGGAAGAAGGGCTGCAAATGAATGATCCGGCAGAAGTGTCAGGCGCGACTCATCCATGCGCGAGACTCCCCAATTCTTAGTGAAAAGCCGTCGGAGCCACCCTTTAGGCTCGGTTCGCCGACAGCGCTGACTTCTTAATTAGTAGTATCTCAACAGATATAAGTGACCTGTAACTAGGCCAAGCTTATATCACAGGAGTTCGTCAAAACTCCATAGAATTCGTCGAGCCACCGAGAGGGCCCGATTCGGTCCTCAGTGTGGAGCGGTTTATTCCCGGGCCGCACCGCGAGAGCCTCAGTCGGGCCACTTGACCAATTGGAAGGTTGGCGAGCGATGTCGCGGACTTCATCTCTTGCGGGGTCTGGAGCGCGAAGAGCCCTTTCCTAAAGACCTGCTTTGGGTTGCTGATTCCTTCGTTTTTTGCCTCTTTTTTGTCTTCTTTCCGGCTGTTGCGTGCCCCACCACGTCGAAGGCGGGGAGTATTCTGGTAAACAGCGGTGATGGAGCGGGGTTCTGTTGCTGGACTTTGTCTCGAATCCACGATTCCACCGCGACAACCTTCTCGACAAGATGCTGCCGAGCCTCGGCAGACGCGGCAAATTCCCGAAGGACATGGCGACAGCTCTCCTCCATATTCAGAATCTCCCGGAGTTCCGAGGCGTCCCGCGAACTGTCTTTCGCGAGGCGAAGCTGCAGCTCCTCTCCGGTTAGGCGCTGGTTTAAGTATTCACGAAATAAAATCTTTGGTTTCATCCAGACAGCCCTCGCAATGCACGGAGACTATCTTTTTTCGAGAGTGCGGCCATGGCGCGGTGAAGGCGAACCTCGACGGTATTTTTTCGGACTCCCAGGCGGATGGCAATTTCGTCTACGTCACAGTCGTTCAGAAACCTCAGACCCACAACGAGAGCCTGATTTTCTCGCAATGAGTTGATGGCTTGCAAAACCAAGCGTTGCTTATCGAGTCTGTTTTCATCGAATGTTTTGGCTCCTTGCAGCCGATCCGCTTTCTCGTCAGACTCTTCCAGTTTGCCCTTGTTCCGACGGAGTTCCTCCAAACTGGTATTTCGGGTGATGACCGCCAGCCAGGCAACCAGGGACTCGGGGTCCTTTAATTTATTCACAGCTTGCAATGCTTTCATGACGGAATTCTGCACGAGATCCTCGGCAGCAGCATGATTGCGCACATATCCCAGCGCGATGGAATACAGAAAGCGATAGTTGGAACGGACGGTGTCCCCCAACCATTCTCGGACGAACACGGGCGGGATCGCATCTCCCCTCGCCTGGTCACCGAACCACTCCCGTACGCGATCCGGAGTGCCCAGAACCTTCTTCGGCAGGCGACTAGCGATGCTCATGAATGAAAGCCCCTTCGCGAGAGCCTCGATGTTTGACCGCGATTCTAAGTACCGCGACCATTCCAGTCAATAACATTGAGTCAGAACGGGCTGATATCGGCGCCGGGAGGATTTCGCCGCGACCATCCCTGCAAGGGCAGTGTTGGCCGAGAGCTCGCGTCACAACGTAGAGACGAGTGGGGGACTGCAAAACTTACTGCAAATAGGAAGCGGTTCAGGTTTTTGACGGGCGTGGTTGAGTTAAACCACGGCACCAGCTTTGAGAAGGAGTCGGGGTGCCGAGCGAGTTGCCCGTTCTAATTTAAGTTTGGGGAGTCAGCGCAACCGTATTACCCGGTATGCAGGCAGTTTCCCTTCGTGTCTCGTGTCGATGACTGTTTTCTCAGCATGAACATGTTCCCAGACCCGTTGGTGCATTTCTGGGCTCAGCAGAACCTCGCCGCCACGGGCGGCCGCACTATACCGAGCGGCGAGATTCACAACGTTGCCAACCACCGTGTATTCCATGCATTCATTCGATCCGATAAAACCATGGACCACATCACCGCAGTGCACACCGATGCCGATTTCGCAGATCACCTTTTTCTTTGCCGATCTCGCTGAACTAACGGCCTGAACCGCCTCTTGCATTTGCACCGCGGCCGTGAGCGCGCTGAGGCAATGACTGGGATTCTCTACCGGGCTCCCGAACACTGCCATGATGGCATCACCAACGAAGTCGTTAATTGTACCTTCGTTGCGAAAAACACAGGCGCTCAAGGAAGAAAAATAGTCGTTAAGCAAGTCAACCACGTCCTCGGCGTCCATGTCAGAAGCCATGTTGGTGAACCCGCGGATATCCGAACAAATGATGGAGACCGTGGCTCTCTCGCCGCCGAGTTGCAGCCGGCCAAGCCGGGCCCGCTGCATTAGCCTGGCGCGCACTTGAGGCGAAAAATTCGTCATCAGCCGTTCCATAACCTTGACGTTCATTTTCAACTCGCGTCTAAGCTCATGGTTAGCGATTGCCAGCCCGAGTTGATGCGCCAGCGCATTTGCCAGCTGCAGATCACTCTTTTGGAATTCCGGCGTCGATCGCGAAGTTTCCAGGCACATCACCCCGAAGACTTCTCCATCAGCCACCATGGGAACGTAGAGTCCGCCGGTGAGATTTGCCTCGAGCTGACTCCGTGAGAGATCTCCCGCTTTTGTCCAAACGAAGCCTCTCTTTTGAACGATGGCTTGACGAACCGAGCTCATGCTCAAGGAGGGAATCAAGCCGGAACTGTGAGCCTTCAGGTAGAGTTTTTCCGGCCCGGGATCCCGGACAAGAATCTGGCCGTGTTCAGCGGCGGGGATGACACGCAGCAGTTCGTCGAGCGCGCGCTGCAGCATGCCGTCCAGGGAGCCTTCCGTGCCGCACTCCCAAGAAAGATCGCAAAGCATGGTGAACCGTTTACCAACACCCGCGACAGGGTGCAGGTCAATAACAGACTTGCCGGCGTCAATCTCATCCAGAATGGTGACGTTCAAACTGGCGGGCTCCATCACTTGAGAGGTTTCAATCCCGGGGAAGTCGTTCAATGTGATTTGCCAGGATTGATGATTTGCATTGCCAGCGCGCGTGGCAAGTCTGGTTAGAATTTCTGCTTTCTCTCCGAGACACTCGATCACACCTGCGTCGCCAGACTCGCAGATGGCCGCAAGAAACGCACCCACCTCAATAGGAGGCCTGTAAGAATGATTCGTGGCCCGATCGAAGAGTCTACGGCTAGCATCAGAGCGCGAGACGTGACGAGCGGCGGTTTCTCGTTCGACTGCAGGAGGGGCTGCCCACTGCGCCACGTTCTTAATTTTTTCCGCCGTGTCAGCAGGCTCGACCCCAGCTTCGCAGAGAACGTTCGAGACCAGCCGCACCTCACGTTCAAGTTCGGCGCTCGCAGCGGTAGCCAGTTCGAGACCGCCTTTTCCCACGAGTTTTTCCAGATTGCAGATTCCGAACAGGAAATGGATGGGCTCGATTTCTCTTGACCGGCTTTCGATGGCGAAAACGTTGGCAATGCGCCACGCCAACTGCAGGCCCGGTGATATCTGCGGTTCTCCCATAAGGTGCTGCGCCGTGGCTCCTGTTAGTTCTCCTTGAAACTGACTCTGCGGTCCCTTCTTAAATCCTTCTTATTGAGGGCGAGTAGGGCTTTAGCCCACGACCAACGGTCAATGGACGAACGTTCTCCCATTCACCTTTGGCCCTGGCCAGCAGCGACGGGAAATCTTCATTGTAGGTCAGCCACAACCGGACCGTGCCGTCAGAGCAAGAACCAGCCAACCACTTTCCGTCGCGACTGAAGCTAAGACCGCGAATGGGACCCTCGGCAGAATATCCGCGCAGCTTTTCCCCAGCCTGATTCCACAAACAGACGGAGCGATCTACTGAACCGCTCGCCAAGATTTGGCCATCAGGACTGAAGCACACACTCCAAATCGGAGCATCCAGGTCATGGAACCATTTTGCTTCTTGCTTAACAAGGTCCCAAACACAAATTCGCCCCTCGGACGAGCTACTGGCCAGAAAATTCCCATCGGGGCTGAAACCGACACTCAGAACCTGCCCTTCGTGGACTCCGGTCAGGAGCATGACATCGTTGCCCGCGAAGTCGCGGATCTGGATGCTGCCGTCCTGGTGACCTGCGGCGATCCACTTGCCATCAGGGCTGAACCGGAGGCTCCACACCGATCCGCGATCACTCGAGAAACAAACCGGAGCGTCCGCCGGGTTGCGCAAATCCCAGCGGCAAATCTTGCCGCCGCCAGAACCCGTGGCGAGAAAGTGCCCATCGGGACTGAAGGCTACGGTCCAGACAGGCCCGTCGGCCGGAGCAAACCGGACGCTGGTGCCGTCGACTATGTTCCACACGCGAGCCGTACCGTCGATACAACCGGTTGCCAAAGATGAGGGGACAAAGGGGTGAAAGACCACGGACATGATCCAGCTATTGTGGCCGGTTAGTCTGCGCTTGAGATGGCCTTTTTTGTCCCAGATCTGCACCTCGCTGTCCGTGGCGCCGGTCGCCACAGACTCTCCGTCGGAACTGAAGCTGACATCGAGCAGGATCGCTTTTCTTGGATGCCTGAACTGTCTGGGGCTTCTAGGACCCCGGTTCTGTCCAACGTTCCAGAGCCTGACCTTACAATCGGCCGCCGCAGTTGCGAGGGTCGAATCGTCTGGGCTGAAACAGACGCCGTTGACCGGCGCGCCGTGAACGAAGACCGCAACCTGATTGCCTCTGTCATCCCAGATGCGCGCGGTTCCGTCTTCGGAAGCGCTGGCTAGTAAGCTGCCGTCGGAATTGAACCGGATGCCCAACACCCAGCAGGTATGGCCGATGAGAGTCTGTTCCTCATGGCCTTTCAGATTCCACAGCTTGATGCTGTGGTCCTCACTGCAGGAGGCCAAGCGCTCACCATCGGGATGGAAGCGGATTCCCCACACGGCGGAATCGTGCCTAAAGCCTGAGCCTTGAGAGCTGCGGCTGCCATTCAACGGATTGCCTTGTAAATCCCAGAGGCCGATGGAGCCGTCATCCGCTCCCGTGGCAAGGCGGAGGCCGTCCGGGCCAAATTCTACGCAGCGCACAGCGTGCTGACTGGCCGTGAATTCATGCACGACCTTTTCTTCATCCAAGTGCCAGAGGCGCACCCGGCCGTCGGTGGTAGCGATGGCCAAGAGGGACCCCTGCGCGCTGAAACTGAGCCCTCGCACCAACGGCGATGCCCCGGCATGATCCGCAAAGGAGATTGAGCGGCGGTATTCGAGGTCCTGGTCGCTCACTGTCCAGAGGCCGACGGTGCCATCGTCCGAACCGGTTGCAGCCCATTTGCCGTCGATGCTGGTCCGAAGCGCCCAAATCCAGGTCTTGTGTTTGTCCTTGTGTACCAATGATGGGTGTCCGGGGAAGCGAATATTCCACAACCTGACCGAACCGTCTTCGGCCCCTGTCACGATGACACTCCCATTACCGCTGTAAGCGATGCTGGAGACCGCGCCCTTGTATCCTCCCAACTGTCCCTTCTGGCATAGATCATCCAGGGTTTTTTGCAGAGCATTTCGCAGATCGTCTCGCAACTCGTCGCCCACCAAAAGGCTCTGTGACTCGGCTAACCAAGCGTCACCAACAGCAATGATTGTTTTCAGCGCGTCCAGTTGCGAGCTCTCGGAAAACAGCCGGGAGGATTTTTCGATTTCCAAAGCCAATCGTTTCTCTTCTCTACCCTTCTCGGCGAAATAATTCTGCACGCTATCCAGGACCGCAGGCGTGAGTACGCGATGGGCCATCTCGTAGCACACCGATGCTAGACGCTTCCCTGACGCTGCACCGATAACCATCCCTTCGTTTTCCAATTTTTCCGTTACCCGCTTGAGTTCCGTTTCCGTAACCCCGACTCTTTTCGCGAGATCCGAGAGTTGGTAGGCCACACCCATACCGCCGGGGGTAACAAGATGATCCAGAATTCTGGCAGCCAGATGCCTCTCTCGCGGAGTCAACGCGCTGAAGCGTTCCTCGACGTAACGGGCTGCAATGCCTAGTAGTCCACTCAGCTCTTTATCGAAGGTCGCGTGCCTCAATGTTTGGGAGCCGTTCTGGGTTTCCCACTCCCATACCGCCTTCATAGCTAGCTGCAAACCACCGGCGTCGAAATATGCGCCGACCAGGGCGTCTGGTTCTGAAGTGGCCTGTTGATCTCGGGAGCCGTCGAGACTGACCGACTTAAGCACGGCCCGGACCAATTCCGCTTCAATACCGACCTTGACGCCTTCGTGTTGTGGGTTATAGGCGTTGTAGACCGGATGCAGTATTGCTTCCTGAGCCTGATCCTTGGCCAGAGGTTCCAACCGGACCAGGTTGCTGTAAAGGTTCCCCATGGCACGTCTGTATCGATCGAGACCTGCCAAAAGGTCGTCCCGGATCGCCACCAAAAAATTTATGGCGAGCCCACGAGTCGAGATTGCGTTTGAAAACTCGAAGTCAAAACTATCCGGTTCGCATTCAATGCGAGGATGGCAGCCAAGATAATCCTCGAAATGATCCAAAACGACGAATAAGTTTCCGACACACTCGGCCCATTCCTGACAGCAGTCACCGAAGCTCTTGTTTTCGGGGTCGGGCCTCTTCTCTATACCAATTCGTTCGAGCTCTTCGTTAATTTTATTCGATATTTTCTTGGTTAAGTGTTCGTCGGACCAATCTTCGAACATCACCACAACCGATTCTCGTGGGGTCGAAGCTGAGCGCCGCCGGAGATGATTGATCACACCAGCCCGCAAGAGCGACGTTTTACCAACCTGCCTTGCACCGTATAGCACCGTTAGGCGAGAACTCTGCAAGCTGTAGATAAGGCGATCTCGTTCTTCGTTCCTTCCAAAGAAAAGTTTGGCATCATCTTCAGTAAACGGTTCAAGCCCTTTGTAGGGTGCCTGATTTGATTCGAGTTCTCGACTTGTAATAGTCATCATTTTCCAGTTGTTCAGATGCTCATCAAGTTTCGACGGGCTTTTCCAATAGTAGATCGGCCATTTTGTTGGCTATCTCAAAGACGGCCTTGTTAATTTCAGACTCCACTGTCAGGCTGATGAGAGGCTTGTTATAAAGCGCCTGATATTTCCCAATTTCAGTGTACTCGACCAGACATTCGTCGATTTTGATCCACAGTATTTTGCAGCCATTCGACTTTGCTGCTTTGAGAAGTTCGGGCAGTTCATTTTTTTGAATGAATTCCGAATTCAGGAATGCATTGCTAACCAGCAAGAGTGCGGCTTTGGCCGACGCTAATTTCTCTTTTATCTCCTGACTCCACTCTGTACCGGGTGTGATCATCCCATCGAACCAGACACCGAGCCTGGAAGAGATAGGAGACAACATTCGTATTATCTCCTGGCTCCAGCGTTCGTCCTTATGGCTATAACTGACAAACAGCGTTTTTCGAGCGGGTTCGGCTGTTTCGATGGGGGGTGGGGATAAGCCCTCCGCACTTTTAGGCAGACTCGATAACCGAGCTGTCAAAGCCTCTGTGTATTCGTTCAATGAGGTAATCTCCGCGAGATCTTCCTGAAGTCCGTATGCGTTCCAGAATTTCCGGTCTATGTGGCAGAAGTCCTGCTCCATTACAACGGTCCATCGCTTGTTTTGATTGTTAAGATTTTCAGACCAGAATCGTCGAAGTAACACTCTATGATTCCAATGACGAAGACTGAATCCGAGGAAAAGCAAATGTGAGTTTTCGTCGCTCCTGCCTTGGCTTGTTAGTTTGGCCCAAAGAATTTCTGGTAAACAATTCTTGATTTCAAAATGACTTAGATAATCGATGTAGTGATCCTCAGTGATAGCAATGTTTCGAGTGCCAATTCCCCCATTTAGTTTGATAACAACGGCGTGGTCTTTAAAACTTTCCATCAAGCGGTTAAAGTCTTGGGGTTTTATTTCGTACGATGAGGTTTCCGGCTTAGACTCGGGAGGCGTATACCGAAAAATGCCTCCGTTCGTCGAACGAGCGAACGCCACGAGATGAAACGGCACCTTGTTATTTCGGAAATGTTGCTCCAGTACCTGGTCGAGGCATGCCGTCACGATACAAGGAAAGGGCCGGGAGTGGGTGCTCGCTTGGTCCGGTTTGTATTGGGCCAGTTTCACCAAAAACTCGTGTACTGGAGTGGGACGGTATTCTGCGCTTAGAAGGTCGGGAAGAAGCCCCTCTAGTATGTTCTTGTCAACAAACTTAACGTATTCACTTACGCTGGCAAAGCAAACACCGGACATGCAGTCATGAGGTTGACGTAACTGCGTAACCAAATACTCGAAAACCTCGGATTTAATATAGCGGTCAAGTTGCTTATTATTGTTCGCTTGATCAAGGAGATGTGCCGCTAGTTCGCTGGTGCTGGGCGGGTAACTCTGTCCATTTATCTGTACCCACTTATCGAGTTTACCGTCGTGAACTGGGCGCCCACAGAGGTTTATGTCGCCACCTAACACTGGAACCAAGAGGCCTTTCCTTATGTCGCTGATCAACACCCTGTGTTGGAGTTCAAATTCGTCGTGTGCGGCGACAATTGAGTTCATTGGCCTATTCTTCATGCTCCTTTTCAACGACGCGCTTAAGCTTCAATTCGACGTAGTCGAGATGCTGCAAGCACCCGGGCACGCGTGGGTGTTTGCCCTCGGCTATCTCCGCGAGAATGGTCAAAGACCCGGGATAAACAAAGGTGGACGGAGAATCCTGAGACAGACAACAGATGACCGCCAACTCTTCCAAGAGGTAACGGCAGGACATCTCCACATGATTGTCCGAATGCTCCTGGCGCCGCGGCTTACGTCGCAGAAATTCGGAGGAGAAGGCCCGGAACGAATTTCGAAACTCTTTATTCTCCCAGTACAACGCGTTCAAATCGCTGAAGTAGTTCAGGTAGCAGGGGGTTTTCTGTATCTCGGAGCAAAACACGAAATCAAAGCGATAGCCCAATTCCCTAAGACCGAAAACTGAAAGCTGGGAATAGACAAAATCTCGCGCTAGCCATTTCGAATGTTCGAGTGCCTCAATTTCTGAAGCGTTGTGATCCAGCTGTAACGTGATTCGATGCAACCCATCACCCAACATTACGACGCATTCACTGTAATGGTTGCGAATCCAATTCGTAATGGTGACGAGTTTCGTGGTATAGAAGTCGGGGCTTTCCAGGCTAACTCCAAGGATGCAATGGTGATTTGCCTTTCGGCCGGGGGTAGCATAAGCCCGATACTTGGCGCGCGTGGGAATTGGAATCGAGGAGGTGTTGCGGACAGTCCGGCAAAATTCGGCCGCTTCCAGGGTAACGAGGGTCTTCTTCGAGTCGACGAAAAAACCGACCGTGCCATGTTGTTCGATCAAGGGGGACAGGTAACTCTCCAAGCCAAACAAGCCGCCAAGAGGAGGGATGACGTGGCTGGCGTGACTCAACGAGAAACGTTGGCGAATCTCGTCAGGGTCCAAGGACCGTATTGTTCGCGGTGCGAGAACCTTGGAAAACTCGAAGGCGTTTAGCGCGAGACACGACGGGATGATGGCCAGAACCACGCCTTGTCCCTGGATGTCCAGCGGAACCGCTTCCAGCAAACCCAATCCCAGCCGAGAGACTTCCTGCTCGATTTCCTCTTCGGTAGAGGATGGGGAGAAATGCGTGAGCCTGTACTTGACCCGGTTTTCGTCCAGGAAGGAGAGAACCCCGGTTAGCGACATGGAATTCTCCGTTTGTGGCAGCATTTGGTTTGCAGATAATAGCACACACTTCTCGATATGGGAGTCCCCGTTATGGCCATCGACGTTGGGGGAGCGCCGCAACCTAAGGGAAAACAACGAGTTATGACCCTGTGCATCACGTAAATTAGGAGCGCCTCAGAAGCACCGGGATTGCTGAGTCGGATTGGATTCTTCAGGCCATGAAAGCAATTTGAGTCCGAAGTTGGTGAGCTGATTTCTCCTCTGTGGGTTCCGGAACCGCGTCCACGCACAATATTCTACAAGTCCGGGAACGCCTTGACCCGATTCAACCAACCCTGCACAAATTGTGGGAAACGCTGACCAAGATTTTGGTAATAGTTGATGCGGCCTTGCTTGTACTGGCGATAGACTTCCGTCTGGTTAAGTCCATTCAGGGCCTGGATTGTCGCGGGGCCGATCCCGCCATCCTGAGCGACATGAGCTCCCATGCGATTTACGATTTGCTGGAGGAGAATGGTAGCGTGAGTGCCTGCGTTCACGTAAAAGTCGCACACGATGTTAGCCAGGTCCTGCAATTGGAAAGTGTCGCCACTCATTTTGTCCCAGTACAGCGATCTATAAATGATGCCGGCTTGAGCGTCAGTCAGCGCTCTGAGGTTTTCAGAGGTCGGGTCAATTCCTAGCAGCTCGTGAGAACAGTTGCGAAAGGTTGCCATCGTGACCCCCTTATTGGTTTCGCCGCCAGGGTCGGATGGATCGTCGACAAAACCACCCTCGAAGCGCAGCAGGATCGGAAGAAACAAGTCAAAACTGGCCATGAATCTCCTCCCGTAAGGAAATCGATGAAAGGGGCCCTTCCAAAATGGACTAACTACAACGTCCGCGAAACACCTAGGGCATTGCCTCCTTCCTGAGCTCAACCGTTCTTGCTGTGGTCATCTCGGTCAAGCTGCTGATCTTTATCAGGGGAGCCAAAGTGCCGCCCTTCGCCAGGCTGGCCTGAAAATCCGCATTCGCATCGCGGTAGCGGAGCCAGGCATCCTGCGTAGTGCGCAATTTTTCTTTCTGACCGGCGTCTAGATGCTCCATCAACTCCTGATAGGCCACGCGGAGCTCTCGCTGTGCCGTCTCGTAGCGAACTGATTCGCAAGAACGCATGGCCGCAGTTGTGACGGTATCTTCGCACTCACTCGGGCTTTGTCGGGTTTGGTCGCGGGTCTGGGCCACCAATCCAACGGTCATACAGAGGACGGCGGCGAACCTCAGAGAAAGAAGTCTCATACGAAACGCCCTCGCGAGTTGAGATGAGCTACAGCGTCAACGTTTCCTTCCAAAGTGTTTCCCTTTCAGTATGGTCGTCGGACAATTCCGGTGCAAGCGCGGCCTCTCTATTCACAATTCGCGTCCAGTCAGATCACGCATTCGCCCTAGGCTATGATCCCGACGGGCTATCATCCGCAATTGCGTTCTCTTCGTTCTCACCGGCCTGAACCTTTACATGAAGCTGACCTTGTCGGCGCTTCCTCTTCCTGCTGGTGCACCGTGTTTGGTGCTGTAGGGCATAATCATAAAGCAAATTTGGCGTGATCTTTTCCCCCAGTGAGATTCTACGCCTCGTCTTATGACGCAGTGGGTGGTTCGTTCTGTCTTACTTCAAACACTGCGTTTCCCATGCATAGCCGGAAGCGATCACCTGGGCTGAGTTGTTTGCTTCCTAAGAGCCGCGTCCAGCCGGTGGAGTTGTCTGACCCGGCTTTTCGGTAAAAGGTACCGTTCGTCGAATTCAGATCTTCGATCCAGACACCGCCACTGGACGGATCCTGCCAAACTTTGACGTGGGTCGCAGAAATCTCGTCTGAAAAGACGACCAGATTGGAGAGCGCCGCACTACGCCCGATCGTGAATGGCCGTTGACCGACTTCCAGGTGCTGCCCCTGATACTGGCCTGTGACGCCGCACAGGAAGAAAACTCTGGGAAGACCTTTAGGAGGGGGAACGATCGCGGGGACAGGAGTTTTCTGTTCTGCTGATGAGATAGCGTTGACCGCATCACAGGTCTTGATGATCGTGTGGCAAAGGAGGATCGCGTTCACAGGTATTAAGAAATTCAAGAAACCGAAAAAATTGAAGAATTCCCCGGGAAACATCGCGGCGATACAGGCGATACACGTGCCCACATAGGCGATTGTGGCTGCCAAAAATCGGCCTTCCGGAAGCTTCTCATGCGCCAAATAATGGCGGTCGAGGTAGCGGTTATAGTCAACTGCAAAACCCCACATGACGGGGAATGCCCAAAACAAATTGAAAACCGGAATGAAGCACAAGGCCACAGCGTTGTCGGGTGAAGTGCGAGCGTGGCCATCCTGGATGGACTTCCACATTCGCTGAAACATAAAGAGCATCAAGGCGAAGAGCACCACGAGAGGAAATATCTCCCACGGTACGTAATCCTTACCGGAAACATTTAGCACGAACAGGCTCACAAAACTCAGGACGAAAGCAGGCACCAACCACCGCTTGGGGAGCACGGCCGGCCGGATCTCAGGCGGAGCCTCGATGCTAGGAGTGATTGCAGTGCGAAATTCCAATACATTCTGGAACCGGTCCTCGGCCTTCACAGCAAGAGCTTTCATCAATGCCATTTCGGACTTCACCGGCATCGGAACGCGCATCGTTCTTGGCCGCACAAGATCATCGTGATGCAGACGGTCCATGGATTCAGTGGGAACCTTGCCGGTGATCGAACGATAAAACGTCGCGCCCAACGCGTAGATATCCGTATACGGACCCTGGCGGCCTCTGCTCCGATACTGTTCTTCGGGCGCGTATCCGGGCCGTAGGATGACCGACAGGCTCTGACTCTGTTCGCTGAAAGCTTGCTTTGCAGCCCCAAAATCCAAGAGTATTACGTTGCCATTCCGCTCGATATAGATATTTTCAGGGCTGATATCGCGGTGCAGAATGTTCACGCGGTGAATCTCTTCGAGCCCTCTCATCACTTGACTCAAGATTTGCAGCGCCGCCTCAAAAGAAATGCGCTCGCTGCGGTCTTGCAGATGCTTTCTTAACGTATCGCCCTCCACGTAGGCCATCACGATATAACCAGTGCCGTTGGCTTTGAAAAAATCAAAGAATGAAACGATGCCGGGGTGATCTCTGAAGTGAGCGAGTGCGCGGGCTTCCTCTTCAAATTTGCGGAGGCCATAGTCCAAATCATCCTTGTTAGCTTGACTAAGGGGGCTGACCGTCTGCCGGTCCGCGGAACGGGTGGAGATTTCACGTGGAAAATACTCCTTGATGGCCACCCGGCGTTTGGCTGCGAAGTCGTAACCGATGTAGGTAATCCCGAATCCGCCTTGACCCAATTTCCGGCCCACGAGGTAATTGCTGGCGAGCCTGGTGCCTGGCTGCAGCACGAGGGGCGTATCGGTAGGAGTGCCGTAGCGATAGTGACAGTGCGTGCACACTTCCACCCCGCCTCGCTCGCACATACAGCCCATGCACAGTGTGTCCGGATTCATTGCTTCCTGATCTCGAATTCGCTCACGCCGTCAGCGAGACGCAAGCGGGCGCCGGGGTCGAACAGCATTTGTCCCCGTAACCGGACCCAATCCCAACCGACGATTTCTGTGCCGGCCCGCTGTTGCCGATAGAAAGTTCCGTTCAACGAGTTCAAGTCTTCCACCAACACCTGGCCGTTGCCAGTGGCGCTTAGCTTTGCATGTGCCGAAGAGACCTTGGTCGAGTTGAAGATAAGGTTAGCTTTGGAAGGATCCCGCCCCATCGTCAATCCACTCGCTGTGAGATCCAGAGAATCATTCGCGAACTCTCCTGATAAAAAATATAATGACAAACTTGCCGCTTTTCCTTTGTCTAAAGCGTTGACGGTATCGCAGGTCTTCGAGACGACGATTGCAAATATGATCAGGCCGGCGAGAGCGCCCACGTACGGGATAAAGCCGCAAAGTTGCACAATTGCACAAGCCAGAAACAGGCCCTCCGGGAGTTTTTTGGCATTGATCGAGTGCCGCTCGATATAGGCGTTGCAGTCTTTGGCGAATCCCCAAAGGACTTGAAAGATCCAATAAAAGCCGAAGAAGGGTATGAACAGAAAACCGACGGCTTTCCCCGGTGTGGTGCGAGCGTGCTCGTCGGCGATGGCGTCCCAGATCTTGTAAATGAAGACCAGAGCTACGATGCTGGTATAGATCCCCCCAAACAGCGCCAATACCAGAAGGAGGACAACGCCGGGATCCGAGTTGCTCAAGGACGGCCCTGAGATTGCCAAGGCGATTCCCAGAATAGACAGAGAAGCAATTCCTACAATTGGAGAACTCAGGAAAAACCCTTTCGACAGTCGTTGCATGGTCTGCCTCCCCTACGGCTCAATTCTTGGCGATGACCCGCCGCAATAGTTTCAACGGCGTTGCCGCCGTTCCGAATGTGAGCTGTGCACATTCAATGCGCGCGAAAATGGAACTCCCAAAGCCTCTGGCCCTCGCACCATACTTCAACCGTCCACTCCCCGCGGCTAAAGGTGCCGGGCTTGACATTTCCCCAACCCGAGGATGCAGCCCACTGAGCCACCCCGGCGCGGCAGAGGCGCCGATCAATCTGCGTTTCTTTAGCTGTTTATCTGGCCCGAGACAGCGCACATCCATTGCGGATGAGTAGAACTGTCTCCCCGGCAATGGATTCGGGCCTGAGAACACACACAAGATGTAACGCAACGTCTCGCTATCAAAATCGCCGTCGGCCTGCAGTCTGGTATGCTCGGGTTTCCGGTCCCAATCACCGTTCCAAAAAAAGAGACGATAACGGCTCATCGATGCTTGGCGCGCACTCAGCTGGTCCTGCAGATTTTTGGCTATTTGCTTCAGGCTGCCAATCAATGGCTGCAGATTCTCAGAATTAGCAGTGGCCTTCAATTGATCCTTTAAGGTTTTGCACCCTCCTACAACTGTGGCGTGCTCACCTCGGGCCGCATCAAGTCGCGCAGACAGCGCCTGATTCAGTTTTTCAAGGTTGCTGGCCTTCGTTTGCAGAGCCGCGCTTTGCGTCGTTTGATCTTCAAGATTCTTCCGCTGGGCATCTAGATTGCTGTTCAGATCAACGATTTGACTCTTAAGCGCTGACGATGTGTTAGGAGGATGAAGCGCAATCTTTCGAGAACGGAGCCACACACCAGCAAAGGAACCCGTGCAGAGTAGCAGCGAGCAAGCTGCAATTATCCACATCGCAGACCGTTTCGCTCCGCTCGATCCATTTACCCTTGCCGGCGGCGAGGGAGTCGGCCCATACACAAGTGTGTTCCAGAAATGATTCATCGTCTGGAAACGATCTTCGTCTGCACCGATGGTGCTTTCATTAAGGCCTTTGCGGACGCGGGAGGTGTCTGGATCCCCCTGCGGAAACAGCGGATCGGCCTTCGACCTGTCGGGCGCATCGGGTCGGACTTCCTGTGGCAATTTCGAGACAGAGGAGAAGTTAGCAGCCGGCGCGGAATTGAATGCTGCCACCATCGCCGTATAGTTATCGCTATCATCCTTGATGTGTTGCATGACTCGGTCTGTCATCAATGCAAGCCACTCTCCGGATGCTTCTACCTTGGTAAAATCGACTTCCATTTCGGTTTCGGTGATGTTTTCCCAGAAGCCATCCGTGCACATCAAAAAGGACGTTCCTCGGACCAGATTCCTTGGGTGGTCGAGAGTCGTCGGGCGGAGGTCGCCGTCCGGATTTCCCAGACAACGTAGCAAGCGATTGCGGTCTTCGTTATGGCGAGCCTGCTCCGGCGACAGTTCTCCAGCCTTCACCATCGCCTGCACCACGCTGTGATCAGTGGTGCAAAACACAATGCGGCCGTTCTGGAAGCAGTACAGGCGAGAGTCGCCAACATGCGCCCAGAACACGCGGATCGAGTCGGTTATCAGGATCACGATCGTAGTACGCATGGTCGACAACTTGGGCTGTGCTTTCTGCGCCTGCAGCACGGCTTGCTGTGCGGCCTGCAAGTGACTCTGCAATGCAGCGGTTGATAACCGCGGATTCGCTTTGAAGGAATTGAGAGCGGCTTCCACCGCTATTCTCGCAGCCGCTTCGCCTCCCTGACATCCTCCGAGACCATCCGCTACCACCCAGCACGCGGATTCGCCCAGTTCAAGGAAGCCGCAATGGTCTTCATTGATCTCACGGCCTCCCGTCCTGCTGACGAAATCAGTTACAAACGGCATATCCACTTTCATCCTTCAATTTGCGTGCGGCCCTCTAAGGGACTGGTGTTCGGTGGCTGATTGGGAGGATTTTGATTGTCCTCTTGTGATTCAGGTGGACTCTTTGTCTGATCATCTTTGTCCGGAGGTGCGGCAGTGTCTTTCTTTTTGTTTTCGTTAGGTTGTGGCGACGATGCGGTCGGCTCTTTGCCTCCACCTTTTCCTTCGGTGTCTTTTTTTGAAGCACTAGGAGCCGCTTTTGGTGTCGCTTTAGCTTTTTCAGGGGGCTGAGAAACCTGCGGTTTCTGACCGGTTTGGCCGTCGGCGCCTGGTTGACCAGTGTCCGGAGCTCTCGGATAACTTATCTTGATGTCCATCGTGGCAGCCGCGAAGCGCTTTCCCACCAGATATCCGATGCCACCAGATACGATGATCAGGAGCATCGCGGCCGTGGCGAGCGCCAGCTTAAGTTTGTTCGGAATCGACGAACGTGTACGACGCTTCAGCGCGATCACGGTCATGTTGTCCTGTTGCCTGCGGTTCTTTGCGATCGCTTGCCCCAGTAAGGTGTCGCATGCCGTTTGTGGGCTATTGCGGAATCCCGTCACGAGTTCCTGCTCCGTGAGCGCTCGATAGAACCCGTCACTGCATAGCATCACGCAATCGTCGTCTTTGATCGGGAGTGGGTGTACGTTCTTGTCAACATGCGCCAAGTCTTGCTGTCCTAGATAGCTGGTAAGGGAGGAACGCTCTGGATGACTCAGCGCCTCGCTCAACGAGATCTTGCCGTCCGCGGCCTGGCGATTCAGATCCTGGGCATAGACATGGTCGGCGGTCAGTTGTGTGAGCGTGCGCCCGCGAAATAGGTAGATGCGGCTATCTCCCACCGATACCCAATAAAGAACATGATCGTGCAGAACCGCAGCGACCAGAGTTGTCCCGACCTCTTCGCCCGCCGGGGCGTTCTGCGTGACGCGCAGCACGCCCATATTCGCCTCGCCCAAGCAGCGCGTCAGAGCTTTTGGAATCGACTCGCCAGCCGATTTCCGTTTATATGCGTTCAGAAACGCCTGCACCGCAGAGTGGCTCGCTTCACTTCCGTGAGTCAGACCTCCCATCCCGTCTGCCACGACACCCAGGAAGCCGCCGTGAGCCACGAACTTTGGATCATCAGGGTCGGAAAAACCAAAGGCGTCTTGCTGCTGTGGACGCGCTCCGATATGCTGCGCATTCCCGGCCACGAATCTCATTTGCGCCCTCCGAAGCGGACGCGGAACTCGGTCCGGCCTACACGAATGAGGTCTCCATCTTCCACGCGTTGACGAGCAACTACGAGCGCCCCGTTCAGGAGTGTGCCGTTCATCGATCCCAAATCTGCGATCTCGATCCGACTTCCATTTCGCGTCAACTCGCAGTGACGGCCTGAAATTTCCTTGTCGCCCGACAGGCTGACGTCGCATCCGGAGTCTTTCCCAATCACCGCTTTTGCGCCGAACTTAAACTGATACACACGTCCGGGTTCCGGGCCGCTGACAATCGTGACGTGCGCAGGCAAACCCGTTTCCTCGGGAGGAGCTTCTGGTTGTTGAGGGACATCGGCTGCAATCGGAGGCGCTCGCTTCTTTTTGAAAGCGAGCCAAGCGAGAAACAGAACGACGAGAAGAAGCAATAATCCGGCTACGTATATCCAAGTCGGACTGGTCTTTCGAACTGGTGGTTCCCGCAGAAGCGTTAAGCCGATGGGAATTTGGGCGGTCGCACCGTTCTTGAGGCTGATTTGCAGGTCGTGACTGTCACTCTCGCGGCATTCGTCGCACTTCAAGTGCAATACAAACATTCTGCTAATTCGTTCGCTGAGTTTGTCGAACGACTGTTCCAGTGAGGCCTTCGAAGGGCATAAGGCGCTGGGCAAGGTCCCCGCACAGACGTAAAGCCCGCCTGATTCATCGGCGAACGATTTCATTTTTTCGAGATAGATGTCCTGCTCGTTGGCGCCGAGCCGAGTGTATCCGATCACGCAGATGGGAACGTGGCTTTTGCGAATGTCGTCATGCACCTTTGCTTCATCGACGCCGTTGTTGGTGCCTTCGTTTTTTCCATCGGTCAGGAGAACGACCATTCGGCCTTCCGGGAGGCTGGCATCCGTGCGTTCGGCGTTGGAGACGCCGCGCGCCAGCGCGAGATACAGATTCGTCGTCTGCTCTACAGAACGCAACTTCCCTAATTCTGATTTCAGCATAGCTCGGTCTGACGTGGGGGATCCGACCTCCCTAAACGTCTCGCCGAAAGCAAATATCTCCAAGTGATCGTCCGGATGTAATTGGTCGATCCAGGCGCGAATCGCTTCCAGAACGTCGCTGCGGATCCTCATCGATCCGGAGACATCGAGGAGAAATGTATAGGCAAAACCGTGCTTTACGCTCACATCTTCGGACTTCAGACTTTGCCCTTGGAGGGTCACAGCAGATATATCGGAAGCCTGGAAGCGCACAGGCTCGCCATTCTCTTCCGGCACATCCACGTAAACAGTGATGTAAGGTAAGTCGACAGACATTCCCCGTATTACGAAGGCCGGCTGTTGGGCCCGCGAGGTGAGACTTAGAAGCGCGAGCGTACCGGTAAGTAATACAGGCCACTTCATGACCATTTAAACTTGTCTCCGCAAAACGGAATAAAACGCAATTTCGTCGCCCCCAGCATGATTTCGTCATACGGCTTGAGTTCCTGCGGCGTCAGCACCGCCTTGCTGTTCAGAAAGACAAGACTTCGTCCTTCTGCGGGACTCAGGTGGAACGTGCTCTGCTGTGGATCAAAGGTAATAACGGTGTGCCGTTCGCGCGAAATAAGGTCATCACCGGAAATGCAGATGTCCATATTCTCCGCGCGGCCAACGGTGTTGTTTTCGCTGCGAATGCGATAATCCCTGCCACGGTTTCTTCCATGTACGCAGACCAGCCAACCCACGACGGCGTCAATGCCGCCGGGACCGCCTTGGCCGATGCGTCTGGTAGGCTGATCGACACCGGGTTCGGTCCCAGCCATCCCCCGGACAGGGACCGTATCGCGTTGTTCATCGTGTCCCTCGCCGTGAGATGCTCCGATTCGGATGCTTCGGCTACTGGGATCCATGCTCGGTGCGGCATCGTACGGACAGGTTTTGTACTTCGAGGCGTCGTAAAAATGGCCGTTTTCACAGCGGCTCAACCCGCCCCCCGGCCGGCGCGGTTCGGTGCTGGGTTCTCGGGAGGACACGGCTACAGGAACGAGGCGGAGGCGGTGACCATTCTTCACTCCGTTCTGCTCCAGGCTTTTCTTGAGATCGAGCTTCTGCTCTGAGGACTCGTCCTCCAAGTCCCAGGCAACCACTTCCCGAGGATGGATTTTTATCTTCTCATCCAAAATGAATTCCGTCAGAAGTGTCTGAACCGGCAAATTGCCCGGGAACGCCACCGGGTGATTGATACCATCTGGACTCTGAATGTGAAAATCCATCGCAATCTCTCCTGGCCTGAAATTGGCCCTGCTATTCGAACCGTGCTGCAACGAGCCATATGGTTGTAGTCCCCTCGGCCGCGACCGATATTGCCAGGGAATGTGAGTCCGTCAGCTGTTGCAGATCCCCATTCACTTCAACGTTCTCATCAAAGTGTTCGCGTTCCGCCGCACGATCTAGAACGCGTTTGACTAATGTCTTGTACTCACCCTTGTTTTCGTCGCTCTTCCAACCAGCCCTGACCCACTCGAGTTCAAGCCGCCGATGCGTAGTGCCGCAGATCCGAAGATGGGTTACGCGGCTCGCCCCGGGCGGTATCGGAATCTGCATCGTTCCTCTCGCGCCTTTGTCTCCGCAGTACGCTGAACCAACGTCAATGATGAATTCGATCGAAGGATCCCAGGCTTTGGGTGGAACTAACTTTTCGCCGACGCGTAGGGCCTCCATTCGCAGTGGCTTGAATGGCAAACGGACCCATCCCACAGAAGAGCCCCTCAGGGCCAGCAGCGTGCGAACGTTTGTCTCGACTTTAAGAATGTGCCCGTGCTCATTCAAGTGCACACGCGCCAGGGTTATGACGGATCCATCTCGCGCCGGTTCCTTCCTTTCTTCAATCTTGTGCGACTCGGTTACGCGCGTATAGTCCTCGATCCCTGCGGAGGAGTAATGATCTGTTTCATCCCAAATCTCGTCGAAACCAATGGCGATGAAGACATGCGTATTGCGGTCGAGCGAAACAAGCTGGCAAGTGAACGGGCTCGAAATGATGATCTCTCTTCCTTTGTTGTCAATCGCCATCCCCGGCTCGATCGTGATCTCGCGCTGGCCTTTTTGCCTGACTTCCAGTCCTTCGACGACTCCCCATCCGTGCATACGGTTGTGTCGGCGCCGCATTTCGAGGTGATAATCCTGCTCGGCCTGGAAGTCGTGTACCTTGAGAAACTGGTGATCGAAGTAATGGACCCGTTTAGGTGCCACGGCTCTGTCTCCTTTCACACCCTAAGCTGCAGTCGGCGGCAAGACTGTATCCAGCCCGATGGTCGAGTGGACGCCGATCTGCATTCTCGGCGAGACGAATGTCAATTCGTAAGTCGTATGCGCTGGCTTCGCCAGTTCGATAACCTCGTGAGCGATCTGCCGCTGGGCCTCGACGCGGCTGGCATCCCAACCTTCCGTATAAAGACTAACCCTAAAAAAATGGGGTGGCCCACCGCCGATGTATGTATCCACGCCGACCTTGTGAGACACTCCGATTTGCAGTGGAGGAATTTCGACCTCGGTGATCGAACTACGCACGTCCAAGCACAAATTCAGTAGCGTCTCCAGGTACTTCTTCGTGCCGCGCACGCGATAAAGACTGATGATCTGCGCAATGAGTGTGCGTTGCTTATCCTCACGCATGCCGGCGCGAAAACTGAGTGCGGCCAAACTCGCCAGCCACGGGAGAAATCTGGCTGGAGCAAGGTCAGGATCTATCAGCTCATACAGCCGTTCAATTTTCTGACCCAGGCCTAACACGCTATCTAAGTCTCCGTGACGTACAGCTTTCGCTGACGGAGGGCCGTAATCGTCGAAACCGAACAGCACCTTCTCGAACGCCTCAAGAAATTCGCGCAGATGATTCTTGTGGTCAAGGGTCCGTTCAAGTTCATCGCAGATCGGGCAAACTTCGCCTTGCTTAGCGTTCCGCGCCGGCCTCCACTCCGGCTCCTGATAGATGGCGGGCAGCAAATCGAACATCCTTTGCCGCGCCACTGTTAGTTCCATTTGCATACAACGACTCTACTCTCAAGCCCGCAATGCCAATGAAATGTCTTCTGGGCCAGCCGTTACCGCAATCAATTCAAACGGTCGCAATCCGACCGCTTCCAATTCGCCGCGAGAGTTTCGCTTCATTCGCGAAGGCTCGGGTGGGTCGAGGACGAATTCGTCCATTGGAACCCCCGCCGCGTCGGTGCTCCGCCGGGCAAGCTCTATCCCTTCGATATCTCCCAACAGCTGATACAGCTCAGAAACGTAGACGCTCCGGCCTAGGGGCCACCCTCTCTTGTCAATCCAGCCAGTGAGCGGATCGAAAAACTCTTCAATGCGTTTGAGCACCTCTTTTTTCACTTCCTCAGCTGACGCGCCGCGGCGAAGTACAAGCGTCAACCGGACGCCTACATTTACATAGTGCGGACCAACGACATGAATTCGAGTGGTTAGAAGTCGAGCCGGCTCGAGAGCTTCTTTCACTCGCTTCCGCAGTTCGCGGCTGGGAACATTGGGCTTCTTGCTTGGAATGACGATCACGGTGACGTGGCCCGGAGCATTCGCAATTTGTTCTTCGCTTTCCAGATTCGATGACGGGATACAAATAGCCCGTCCCTCCGTATTTCCCTCACTCATGCCCTTAACGCTTCTTGCCAACGTCTCGAAATCTCCCATCGTGACAGCACGCGTTGAATCACCCAAGGCGAGCACAATTTTGCGTTTCTCTGACGTCAGTTCCTGCTGCGACGTGCATTTGGTTTCCGTTCCTGCGATTAGTTGCAGGAACTCCACCATGTGCTGCGTTGTTATGCGGTTGGTTTGATATGTCAACCGCTCGCTTGCATAAGCGAGCAACTCGATCAAAGTGATACCCGGGTCCGAAGGATTATGATTCGTCCACTCTGGCGCGTATGCCGGGACGAGCGAACGGCCCTCTTCGACCAGATCTTCCCACCGCAGATCATCGAGATTGGGCAAGGTCAGCGGCAAAGTGCTCCTCCAATCTCACGGTGATGTCGTGTTGACCATTACATATCAGGGAACGGCCGGTTCTTTCGGCGCCAGGCCTCTCGGGAATCACGCTGATTTGAAGATTGCGGACATGACTCACTCCGGCGACCTTTTCCATAAGGACGCAGAGATCAAATCTCTGTGGGAGCCGGCCATACTCCCAGCCGGTACTCCGGGCGCCCCCGGTGACCGGATGAAGGTACCTGTCGAGCTCCTGCCTTATGTCGAGTTCCACTTGGCTAGCCACCTCCGGCCGGACGACGACGATTTCAGCGCTTACATCCACACGCACATATTCGGGACTGACCAGCACCAGTTCATTCATCGGCATCCGTCTGGCGTCCAGAAAAGTGAGCACGCGATCGAACAAGTCCGAACTGGGCACGGGCTTTGGATTCGCAGAATTCGGCACAAGAATCAGGCTGATCAGACCGGACCTCCGCCTGCGCGCATCCGGGTCGGCCTTCAAGTCGTACAAGGGGACGCATTTTGCGCGAGCCACCTCACGCGATGCCAGCAGGGCCAAGTCCTCGTAGTCCTCAACCGTGACGGCACGCCCGCGATGTCGAACCAAGCGCGGGCCTCTCTCGAGAAGTGAAGAGTCAGTCTCGGGGTCGGTCCCGCCGCTCGACGCAATCCAATGTGTGGCCTTCTGCACATAAGGAACAGCGCTAACCATTTGCTTGACGGAGTCACGGGGCAGATTGCCTCTGCTCCCACCACCACTTCGGTAGCGCGTCATGCGAATGTTACCGTCGAGCGCGGGAGGCAGCATTCCGCATTCGCCATCCCCGAACCATACTTCTCCGGTCGCGTGATCGAGAACATAGTGCCGGTCGCGGGCATCGGAGCCATAAAAGTTCGGCACCTCATGCCAGGTCACCCAAAATTGTCGTTTGCCAGTCGCCGGGTCCAGTTCTGGCCGGATGGCATCGCGTCCCTCGTCGCGAGCAATTCGCGAACGCTCCTCTGCGGGGGGCATGGTGGGTTCGCGGACGTCCAGTTGTTGTCCTGGCAGAACCGTTGGCTGCGTGGTGCGGAATTTCTGGCACGGCTTACCATTGCTTGATCCGAGAGTGTCATTTGGCACAATCGAGCCCTGCACTGCGAGAACGGTGTTGAGGTGTGCGCTGATGATCTTTGGCACGGACGCCGACAGATCCAGACGCATCCGTAACCATTGCCTCCACTGCCCGAATTCCTTCCGCACGGCGGAATCCGGAGGAACTAGCAAGTGGATGAGCCCGGACTTTCGCAAGCCCTGCGTTTCGTCTGGAACAGCAAACGGTCTCCAGCCCCAAGCGTTCCAGTACTCCCAAGTCGCTGGTGCGCGCTCTTGGCCTGCGGCTTCACTCCTCTCCTCAGTAACGTCTGCCAGAGTGATGTATAGGCTCATCGACCCACTCGGAAACTTGATCACCGGCCGTGGTAAGGCAGTCAAGTTTGCACCCGACGACGCGTTCGCGGGCGCGCCTTGTGCGAAACCGAAGTACAGAGCCGGCGCCGCCTCTTCTGGAGTCAGCGCAGTGAACGGTCTGAATGATTTGCCTGGATCCAGCAGCTTGCATTCAAAATCGTTGCAGGCGATAAGAGCAGCGGGCGCCGATTCCTTTTTTACCTCATACTCTATGCTGACCGAACGGATGATCGGTGGTGCGAAGGAAGCTGGGATGAGCAATACCTTCCCGCTTGCTGGGTCTTGCTGGATTTGTGCGTCCTTACCGTAGTCACCACCTGTAATTCGCGCTCGTACCCAGTAGTTCTTGATCCCGTTCACTGATGATTCGACTGGAGGGCGACTGAATCGGAAGGATACATCGCCGCTTTTCCAGAGGCTTTGTGTGTCATCCACAAATTCGGTGTCAACGACGGCCTCACCTGGTTCACCCAACCGCATGTGCTTGCCGCTGACGCCCAGTGCTTCCCAAGCGCTTCCATTCCAGAATTCCCAGGTAAGTTGTGGAGGAATCGTTGTTGAGGCATCGGTTGCTGCGGAACTCGCCTTTGTCAGATTCAGATGAATTGTGATTTTCGCGTCCGGGTTCGAGAAGGCTTCTTTCTGAGCGAAGTAGAACGTATCCCCCAACTTCGGCCGCTCGCCGAAGGGATAAGAGTCTTTAGTCAAATCCAGCTTGGAGGCGTTCCAGAAGCCTTGCTCGAGCGGCAGATCTCTGCGTATCTGTTCGATCTGCGCAGATAGGTCCTTGATCACAGGGAGCTGAGGTTCCTGCAGTCTTCCCTCGGTTGGCTCGGCTTTGCCGGCCAGCGGCGTCACCAATCGGCAGCACACCCAGCAATTCGTGCGGCCTTCAATTGCGGTAGGCAGGATTTTGGGTAGGTCCTGAAAGACAACGTTGCCCGTCTCCGTCAAATTCTTGCTTCCGTCCGTCGAAGGGCGGAGCTCGGCGGTTCTGGCCGGCGTTCCAGCCGGTTGCGATGTCTGTGAAGTCTTCGAGGCGGCCCCTTGCTCGTTTGCCACCTGAACCTCCCATTGCACGCTTACGGGAATCGTCCCGGCGTCCGCAGCCTTTTCGAGCACAAACTTCAGAGTCAGCCGATCAATACTAGGCCCTGCGGACGATACCGGCAGCGCTATATAAAGAAGATGCGGTATGGATTTGATTTCGAGGTAGTTGGCGGGAGGCGTAACTGACTGCGGCGCGGTTGGCTCTGCCAATGCCGCACTGAGGTCTGCGTATTGATCGCTTTGACCATTCTTGGTCAGCAGTGAGTCTAGTTTCATGGAAGTGACAAAAAGGTCGCGATCGGTCTCGAACACAACCGGACGCTGGTCGCCTTTGGACGGTGGTGGTGCGGCAACTTGAGTGCCCGCCGGGATGGTGGTATTCGGACTTCCGGGCGCCAGATAAAACGTAAGTGGCACACGCGCTGCCTCCATCGGCTGCGGCGAGACTCCAAGCAGATCGAGGAAAGCAAGAAAGCTCTTATCCGGCGCCCGATTCAGACGATTAATGATCAGTTCGCCGAAACGAGCCGCGACCTGCATCAGGGCTTCCTCGAAGCCGTTCGGCTTGGCTTGGTGTTCCTTTCCGGTGCCGGTCTGGGCCCACTTGGGCAGACGGCTGCGAATGTTACGGAGCAAGTCCGCCGCAGCGCGCTGCTCAACCTTGGGTGCAGTTATTGTCACTGAACACCAGCCGTCAAATAAAACGGGTACACGAGGTTGAAGAAATTATTGGTAGACCGTACCCGATAGTGGATGTTGATTAACAAGACTTCTCCCTTTCCCTTTTCCTGTGTGGTGACATCCAAAACTTCGATTCGGGGCTCCCATCGAACCAGGGCTTCGTAAACCTCTCGCTCCACCCGCCCTAAGGTTGTCGAATCGTGTACAGCAAAAACCAGGGCGTGTACACCGCAGCCGAAATCTGGGCGCATCACGCGCTCGCCAGGCGCAGTCGCGAGAATGATCCAGATGGAGTCACGGATGCTGGCTTCGCCGATGCGTGCAGGGATTGCACTCGTTTTATCAAAAACCGGGAAAGGCCAGCCTTTGCCCAAGAAATCCGCAAGCATACATTCCTCGTTTGGTCCTTTTCCGCAATCAGTTGATATTCACGGTTGCGCCCTTAATTGTCATTGGAGCCGTTGATTCAACATCCATGGTCGTATTTGCCTGGATCTTGATGTCGGCGTCGGATGTGATCTCAATCCCGGCCTGCGCGTGGAGCGTCATCTTCCCCGTGCACTCCAACGACATGCTGTTATCTGAGCTCTTGATGGTGATCTTGTTTCCGCCAGTCTTGTCGATGATTTCGATCTTTTCGTCGCCGTCGGTATCGTCGAGGCGAATGAGATGTCCGCTGCGAGAATGCACCAGGCGAATGTTGTTCTTGCCGTCATCGTTATTCGCGGGCGGCGCATCCTGTCCGTTCCACAGGGCTCCCACGATGTAAGGAGAGCGAACATCACCGTGTTCAAAAGCCACCAGCACCTCGTCATTGACTTCCGGCAAAAAATAGATGCCGCGACCGGAGCCGGCCATTGGAGTGGCAATTCGCGCCCACCAACTCTCGTGGTCGTCCGAGAGCCAAGGGAATTTGACCCGCACGCGCGCCATCTTGTCGGGGTCCTGATTGTTGGTGACGATTCCCACCACAACTCCGAAAAACCGCCCTTGTTCGTGCGGCGCTGCTGGTGTCAACAAATCGACTAAGCTCGAACTCATGACAAAGAATTCCTTTTAAGTTGCAGTGTAGTCTGATATCCGCTAGAGCCGATCGAATGCGTCGCCTCTTCGATCCGATAGTTGCCGTCAAAGTGCAGGCCGACGCCCTTGAGTTGGATGATTTGGCCTGCCCGCAAATCGGGGGTCCCAATCGTTGATACGTTTCCGCTGATCAGATCCATTGCCTTGTTGTTGTATTGCGCCTTCGCAGCATCGTCGCATTCCTGCTGTGACTGGAACGTTGTGACAACATGGGTGTGTTGACGATCTCTCTGAAAACTCGCCGCAATGTCCGCCCCCGTTTGCTTTCCGCTCATCTTGGAACTCTGATCTGACGAACCTGCCCGTGACACAAACGCTTTCTTGTTCTTTACGTCGTAGCCGCGAACTTCGACCTTTGTTGGTGGCGCGAGGGTGTTCATGTTCAGGCTGCAGCTACTCAGCGGAAGAGTCTTCGGGCCATCAGGCTGGCTCTTGGGCATCGCCGCCCATACCAGCGTGTAATTCTTGTCCTCATCCGCTTCCTGCGATTTTCGAAAGATCAGCGTCTTGTTCTCGACCACGACCTCGTAATGAATACGCTTCGCTCGCTCGCGCAGGAACTCGAGATCGGTTTGATTGGCTTGCATTACGTACTCGTACTGAGTGTTGCTATCCTCGACTTTCGACTGCAATCCCGCGTCGCGTGCCAGTTGGTCAACGATCTGTTTGTCTGTCGTCTTCTGAAATGTGCGGGTCCGGTTTGTCCCTTGCAAGCGATGCATTAGGCTGTGGCCCTCAATGGCCAAGGTGGGAACGCCGCCATCCGGAAAGCTGGGGTTGATCTGGGTAATCTCCCCTTCGATCATAACCGTCAGATGGTCCTGATATCCCATCGAAATCTTTACTGACTTGGCCTGCGCAAACAGGTCGCCGTCTGTCGTATGCGTCCACCGCAGCTTTGGCAAGGCGTTCGTAATCGTGAAGCTGAACGTATCAATCGTGTCCGGTTTGGATACCACTTGCACCTGCACGATGTTCATCGAAACGTCAGCCACCAGGGTTGTACCGTTCACCTCAATCCGAAATGCTGGAGCGAAATAGTTCAACGTTGAGTTCCTTTTCGTTCAGTTCAGCGGCGGAAGCAACAAGACGAAACCCGGCTCAAGCCGGCTGGGGTCGTCCAGACCGTTTGCCTCCGCGATCGGACGCCACATTCCCGGATCGCCGTATTCTTGACCAGCGATGTTGTCGATCCTGTCGCCGCTTCTTACGACCCAGGTCTTTCGGTGGTCGGCGGATTCCCTGGGCCGCTCTCTTACCAAGACTTGAATGTCGATGTATTCCTTAAAGCTGACGCTCAGGGTCGCACGTACCGGCGTCCCGTCAGGGAGAAAGAGAGTGAACTTTCCGCTGACATGGTCCAGCACTCCCTGAAAATCAAACCCTCCCCATTCAATCTTGCAGATCGGCGGAGCGTGCGTTGAAGACAGAATGTTCAACAGGTCATAAATCTTGTCTGTTTCATCCTTGACGGTTGTTCCTTTCTCGTATGTGTCAAAGAACAAGTCCATGTCCAGGGTTCGTGTGTTGCCATGGACGTATTGCAGGATGGGAGCTTCCAAGCCGGGAATCGCCGCCTCCGCAATCGAGTTGGCCTTGTTCACGCTGTACTGGTTTGGATTGAACAAGGCTTGGATCGTCGACTTGTCTTGCGGTGTGATACGGACCTTCGCCATGATTAGCGCCCTCTCCGCTGGCGCTCACTGGCCAGGCGTCGAACCAAGACTTCATAAACGCGATTCGCTAGTTGACCGATGTCGGGTGATGTCCCTCCGAACGAGCGAGCGCTGGGTACACTGGTGGCTGCAGCAGGTAGAGGAAGTTGCGTGTTGCCGAGGGTCGCATCAGCGCTCGCTTGCCGTGCAACCGACAGGTTCGAAGGATGCCCTGAGTCGTAGGGCAACGGGGGCCGCGCGATCGCTGGCCAGTTGCGATGCCTGAACCCGATACTCTGTATCGCTGTTGAACCAGAGGACGCTGCCGGCCAAGTGTCGTCGGCCAAACTCGAGGGGGACAGTTTGTGGAACGCGTCACCAGGGAGTACAACGCGACTCAGCACAAAAGGCTCGGCATGGCTCCTGTTTCCGACTACAGATTCCTGAACGACCACGACCGCCATCGTGCCCCTGGATATTCCCGGACTGCTGCTTGCTCCTGATGCAATAGCGGTTCCCGCAGAGCGAAAGATCGCACAAGTAGAACGGAAGGTTGGTTCTGAACTCCTGAAAAGTCTCGATATCTCCACATCACCGCCGGAGGCGCCCTCTTCTAACGAGTGGCGCAGGCCTTCAATCCGTCCTGGGCGAGTCATGCGGCCAGCTGCTGTCGGTGCCACCGAGCTATTCGCTTGGGTGCGATCAGCTCCAACCAGTTTCGGAGAGCTCTCGTCAGCGACGTTCGTCCGGGTCTTGACGGGAGAGTCTGCGGGCGAAATTTCGGACGAAACAGTGTCCCGCTGCAAGTGCAAGAAGGATGGGGAAGAACTCGCAACTCGGTCTTCAGGAACGACGTTCCCCATCAAAGGGCCCCAGGCACTGCGATCAACTCCCGAATCGCTATTCGCGACGATGCGGCCGCCCATGCAGTCCTTGGAGTCCTCAGCTGCAAGCCAGACCGAATTCGGATCATGTGCTGCCGGCGGCACAGGTTGGCTCGATGTTTGCAACGTCGCAGGGCTGTTGAGCAATACTTGTTCGCCGGGAGAAGGTAGTTGCGTTGCTAGAGAGCGGGAGCCGTCGGACGGCTGTGGCAAAGCAGGCTGAGCCGAAGCTAGGTGGGTTTTCCCTGTGGCGTGCGTCATATTCAATGCCTCATGACCTGTTGCGTGCTCGCGGGAAACAATCTGGCCTAGAGTAGGCTGCGAAGTGACGCTTTGACCGTCGGACGGCTGTGGCAAAGCAGGCTGAGCCGAAGCGAGGTGGGTTTTCCCTGTGACGTGCGTCATATTCAATGCCTCATGACCTGTTGCGTGCTCGCGGGAAACAATCTGGCCTAGAGTGGGCTGCGAAGTGACGCTTTGACCGTCGGACGTCAGTCCTGCTTGGCTTGCGACAGCATTTTGGCTTCGTGATCCACCGGCGTCCTTTCCGGTACTTTTTTCTGCTTCTCGGGCGACTGGCTGCTCCACGACTGAGTAGCTCGGCTGGGTCTGACCTTTAGAACTCGTGCTCTCCGAAATCACCCGATCCGCCCTGCACAGGCCACTCGCAGACCCTGCTGATAAGAATGTCTGGACCGGAGCTTCTCGATTGCTCCTCTTGGTTGTCTGACGAATGACGTTCGAGGATTCGGAGATGTCACGCCCGGCAGAATCCGCCCGAGCAACCTCGGCCTGCCGCGATGCGTAACTTCTCCGAATGATCGGTGGACCGCTGTAGACGGCTACTGGACTGCCTGGCAATGGGTCACTCTTACTGGGAGTAAGGGACGCAACGTTCAGGGCGGCATCGGTCTTTACATTTGGAGCTGCTGGTAGGGGTACACTTTGAATCCGTTCCGAAACCTTGTTGGACCTTTGGAGTGCTGTTGCGGGAGAAGTTCCAGATTCTTGAGGGGCGTTTGCGCGCGGTGCGATCTCGCTCGCGGGACTGCGAGAAACTTCCGGCGCGGCGCGGAGAACGGATTCTGCCACAGGAGAAGCGAATTCGGTCTGGGCACGATCCGGAGTCACTGGTACTGGCACACCTCTGATTCGTCCCGAAACCTCGGTGGACCTTTGCGCCTTGGCAGATGCATCTTTCGCTGCGCCGCTCACCAAAGAGGTTCCGGTTTCTTGAGGAGTATTTGCCGCGGGCGCTCCCTCGATGGCTGGACTGAAAGAAGCCTCCGGTGCCATGGAGCGGGTGATTTCTGACACGGAGGAAGAAGTGGTCGGTGGACCGCACGACGCTGCAACCGTCCGCTCGGCGTCCCGCCCCTTTCCGGAAACGGCGATACGTCCACTGCCGGGTGCGAAAGCCTGCAGCCAGTGAAAGTCTGGCAACCGAGCGAGGGAAGAGTTTGCGACGGACCATCTTCTCAGCACGTCGGTCGCAAGTGACAATCGCTCCTCCGTGAAAGGCGCAAAGCGCCGCGCCAGAGACGATGCGATTGAGGTTGGCCAGACAAATCGGGCATGGCGAGCGTAGATGGCCTCACCCATGTCGCGGCCAGTGAGTCTGGCGTCCTGCTGAGCGGGCGTGGCTTCGTGACGCTGCTTCCGATTGTCTGGCATAGAACTTGGAGCCTCTTCCGTTTCATACTTCACTGAGGAGCGAACTTCACTGAGGAGCGAACTTCACTGCGGGGCGAACCCCTCGTGCGCCAGCTCTAAGCTCTCGAGTGCCACTTCCGAAGAGGTGGCTTTCAAGCCTGGACCGTTCCACTTCACGGGATAGGCATTCTTGAATTTCCAGCGGCGCTTCTCATCACCGGCAGCATCCAGAAGCACAACGTCCAGCGATTTGCGGTCGAACTTTCCGCGCATCACATCCTGGTACCAGGACCACAGCTTTACGCTGTCCGTGATCCCATTCTTCAGCACCAGATTCGAGGGAAACTTCACAGGCCCCGCGAACTTGTGCATGAAATCGTTGATCCCGCCCTCGCGATATTCCTGAACCTCGATTTCCGCTTGCAAGCCGCTGACCTCGTTGAATCCGGCCTCGAATACACCGTTGATTTCGACCCGGAAGTTGAACCCAAGGACCGGATCTTTGCGTGCGCTCATCCTCAGGTCTCCCCTTTCACCGACTCGTTCAGTTGCTTGTTAATCCAAGTCACTTCGTTCACCCAGCGCTGGCGTTCGCGATGATCCAGAGACATGATCTGTTCGTGCGGCCAGTGCAGGTAGTAAGCGATGAAGGCTACCTCCTCGTACAGCCGCTCCGAGGGGTAGCCCATCATTCCCCCGGGGCGCTCATCTCCACTTCGAACTTGGCGTCACACTGCGGGCACGTTACCCCTACGTGGCCGTTTCCGTTTTCGTTTACACGCCGATAAAAATCCTGCAGGAACCCAAGATCAGCCGAGAACAACCCTTCAATCACTTTCGGATTGATGTGATTCAAGTCTCCCAATCGTGTAATCACACGAGACAGCAGAATGATCACCAGATACCCTGGGTTGCTCTGGACTCGAGGGTCCTTCATCGGCGCCACTTCATCCAATGCGGTCGCCAGCCGCATCATGCCCTGGCGATGCACGTTCCCCTCAGCATCGACGTAACCTCTGGGGAGGGTAAACGGAAACTCGGTTTGCATGTTCATGCCTTAGTGAGTCCTTCGTGTACGATTTCCAAGGTTTCGATCGCTACCGCATTATTGGTTGCATTGAAAGACGGGCCCGTCCACTTGGTAGGCCATCCCTCCACGAAGTTCCAGCGTACTTTCTCCTCGCCAGCCTCGTCGCAGAGAACGATCGAGCCATGCTGGCGGTCGGTTTTCCCGTCGATGACTTTCTTGCGCCAATCCCACAAAGAGTGGTCGTCGGTGACGCCCCTTTTCAGGACGATATTGGCGTGCTTATTGAGTCCCGTCAGCTTGCGCGCGATATTGCCTTTCTCCTGACCTTCCCGGTAGTCCACCGGGTCCGTACTCGCATCGAGACCCGAGCACTCCTGAAAGCCGGCTTTGGTGACGCCGTCCATTTCAACTTTGAAATTAAAGCCACGAAACGGATCTTTTCTATCAGCCATAGGTTCTCCTTACCTCCTCGTTAGTTTTGTTCAGGGCGGATGGGACCCGAAACACTCACTCCCGTTTGTCCGTGAATCAGCCGTACCACCACAAATTCGTAGGGTTTCGCAGGCGCCAGGCCAATCTCTGTAATCACCTGGCCCAGATCGCGGACCTCCCGGGGATTCGTTGTTGCGTCGCACTTGACGTAGTACGCTTCTCGCGGGTCGCGGCCCTTGAGAGCGCCTTGACGGTACAGACCCAGAAAATACAAGTTCAATTCGCGGTCAATTCGCGCCCAAAGTTGCGCATCATTCGGTTCAAACGCAACGTCGCCCAAGTGCCAATGGATCCAGCGCACCGCGGTGAGGAAAATCCGCCGAACGTTGACGTACGTCCAGTCGTCCTGTCCGCTCAAGGTGCGAGCTCCCCAAACCCGGATTCCGCGGCCGGGAAACGAGCGAATGCAATTCACACGCTTGGGATTGAGATAGTCCTGGTCTCGACTGGTCAGATGGTACTCAAGATCCAACACACCTTCGAGGACTTCGTTGGCAGGCGCTTTGTGCACCCCTCGGGCGTGATCTGTGCGGGCATACACTCCCGCTACGTGCCCACAGGGAGGGACCAATTTCGTCGGCTCCGAATCGGCGAACTTCCTAACCTTCAGCCAGGGGTAATAGATGGCGCCATTCTTTCCATCGATGTCGCTCCATTGCTTCCAAACATCGTCTCTGCTGGCACCCTTGTGTGAATCCAGAATTGCAAAGCGATCACCCATATCTTCGCAATGCTTCACTACGACCTGTTCCAGGGAATGGTCCGGACTGCCTGACGATTCGGCGATGAGCGCCAGGTCTGGCACACATACCAGATCAACATCCAGCGAAGCGATTTTCTCGAGGGCTTTGCGGAGAGTTGCCTCGGTTGTTTCGTGAAGGGCTACGACGTAACACTGCCGCCCACCGTTCTGGAAGAAGCCCCGGACTGCATAGGCAAGCATACAGTCCGGCGCCTCTGTCTCGTTTGTTGCGAACTGCAGCTTGAACTGCGGCCAGAAATGGAGCCTTCGAGGCTTCTTAAATGCCTCTTTATGAGTGTGGGGTATGGTCCCGATGAAGGCAGGCATTCCTGTGGAGAACTCTGATGGGCGCTGGGCAAACTGCTCGGATCGATACACCCCTGGGGCCCACTTGCTAAAGAGTTCATCCACTAGGAATGGTTTTTCCATGCTTTCCGCGCCTCGTTACTTTTGGTCCGGTCCCGCCCACTGCGAGATGCGGAAGATCACAAATTCTGCCGGACGCACAATCGCCACGCCGATCTCGCAGGTTACGCGTCCGAGGTCCCGCTCTTCGCGAGGGTTGGTTTCGTCGTCACACTTCACGAAGAAGGCTTCCTGGGGCGTGCTTCCGAACAACGCGCCATCACGCCACACGGTGGTGAGAAACGCGGTGATATTTAGCCTGATCTTTGCCCAAAGCGTGCGGTCATTGGGCTCGAAGACGACCCATTGGGTGCCCCGATCGATGGACTCGCGGAGGAAGATCAACGTTCGGCGGACGTTGATGTATTTCAAGTCGGTGTTGGCGTCGCCACCAATCGTGCGCGCACCCCAGACGGTGATGTTTTCATTGATGAAACGAATGCAATTAACGCCGTACGGGTTCAAACCATCTTGTTGAGAACGGCTGATCTGATGTTCGACATCAAGAGCACCGCGAACCACCTCATTTGCCGGCGCCTTGTGCACGCCTCGCTGGTGATCCACTCGCGAGTAGATACCGGCGATGTGGCCGCTAGGCGCCTGGGAGATCTGTCCGTCCCCGTCGGGATTCAGCAACTTGGTTGTTCTGTCGAAGATCCTGACGTGCGGAAAGTAGATCGCAGCATAGTCGCTGTTCCGAGCGGGGACCTTGAGAGCTTTCTCGGTGAATTCGTTTGGGCTCTCCGGCGCGTCGAGAATGGCAAACCGGCTCGAGAGTTTCTCGCAATGATCGATCAAGTTCGACAGAACTGTCGAATCGAGAATTCCCGGAGCGGCTACGAGCGAAATGTCTTCAATGGCTTCAAGAGGCTCCCATTTCTCGGGATCTTGAAGATCAGCAAGCTTTGGATACCGCATGACATAGCACCGGGTGCCGCCATTCTCGAAGAATCCGTAAACTGCATGAGCAAGCTGATTTTGGAATCCCTCGGGTGCAGCCGCTGCGCCTCCGGCTCCGGCTGGGGCACCGCCACCGCCACCGCCACCTGCCGCGCCAGCAGCTGGAGCAAGCGGAGGCAAGCCGTTCTGGGAAAAGCTGCCGAAGTTCTTCTTGAAGTCCGTAAAACTGGTGCACAGTACGGGGGTTCCGGCGTCCGCCATCTGGCCAACCGAAAATCGGGCACTTGCTGCTGCGTAGTTATCCTGCGCTTTGCGATATGCCGCCGCATTTCCACCCGCTTTCATCCTGCGGGGTCGCTGGTCAGACAGGCCGTCGAGTGCGTTTTCTGCTTTGTCACATTCCGCCTTGGGATAGGGAAACTCCCAGGTTATGTAGGGCGAATTGCCTCCGCCAGCTGGGGTCGAGTCTTTCGTGGGATCAAAATCAGGGTTTTCTTCGGCCATTGTAATTTTGTCGGGTACAACTCCCACGAAGGCGGCCGTACTGGTGCTAACGCCAGCAATCGGCTTAACCGCAGACGGTACTTCTTCGACATAGACTCCGGGTGACAAGTACTCTGGCATGTTTTGCTCCTTTATCTTTGATGTTGTGTCCGCGCGACATTCGTCGTGCCTTTCGAACCAGCGTGTTCAGATCAAACCTAAGAACTACCGTACTCGGCGGAAACGCATACGCTCTGCCGGTTTGACCGTTTTCGGTACCGTGGCGGTCTCCGAGGCCTGGGACAAACTCTCGCTGGGTTCCACGTCACCAGCGCCCGGCGGCGTATCTTTTGGCGCATTGTCCTCAACTTTGGGGCCCTTTCGTGTTTTCGACCGAGTAGTTTCGGCCTCCTGGGGCCAACCGCCCTCGGCGGCGGGTTGTTTGGGATCGTCCATGACCGCTGTCTCCTTTCTCTCGGCCGACTCGGTATGGCGGTACTGATCAAAGCCGGACAGAGAAAAGCAGATTTCGCTATCCGCTCCGCGCTCGCTCCAAGCCGATGTCTCCCAGGTCCAGCAACTGCCCGGGCTTCGCTACGACGATGCGGGCTCTATCTTTTCGCAGATAACCCTGGGCGAAACATTCGAGAATTCGTTCCGCCCTTTCACTGGCTTCGACCGGGCCGAGCGTGAATTCACCCCGCGCACCGCTAAATGCACGCTCGCCGCTCCCTTTCAACCGTACTTCTGCCATCAGTATGCCGGTCTTCTTGGCAGCATCGGCGATCCTTCCGCGTATCACGGTCGGGTGCAGTGCAAGTCCGACCCACATGCCTTTTAAAGCTTCCTGCCCGCTTTTATTTTGGCCGACACCGGACACTTTCTTTTTCTCCCGAACTTCGCCGTAACGTTTTCCGCAATTCGGCAGCAACGCGCGGATCTCGTAATCGCCATCTGGCAAATCGAGGAAGTAGTAGAGTCCGTCAGCACGGCTTCGCGTCCGGTCTGGCCGCTGACTTCTCTCTGCCCATTCATTGCCGGCATATTGCGCCAGGCGTCCGAGGGTCTTCTTAAATTCCGCAGGCATCTTTGTGAGCGTCACTTCCGCGCCGGCAATCGGCTTTTGGGTCACGGCGTCAGTTACTTTTCCCCAGATTGAAACTCGATGATGGACAGAAAACCACCTGGGTGCCCCCTGCGGTTCGAGCTTGTCCTTGTCCTCAGCCACCCGCCACCTGGCTTTCCCGAGCTTGGTCCAAATCGGTTCCCGGCCGGATCTTGATGGTCTTGTCGATCACCGGAATCTCGCTCTCTTGCTCAACATCTGGAACCACTGCGATCGTGACCGTGTAGTTCAGTGCAGCTTTCGGTTTGCCTCCAAGGGCCTGCCAAAACTCCGAAACACTCTGCAAGCGCCCTGGCTGCAATGTGGTCGTGGGAAGCGGCGGCTCCTGCCCCTTCAGACTGTCCGGCAGCACCACGTCAGGGATCGTGGGATGCCTCAGCAGTACTTTCATGACCTGGCTCAACAGGTGATGTTCGTCATACGCTTGAGTGTTCGAGTTCGGACTGGCCCACGCCGTAACCAGATACGAACAATCAACGCGCACCGGCTTTCTCTTCCTGAATGTTGTGCCATCGTTCCGGTGCTCGATCATCCAGCCGGGACTTCGCAGTTCCACGTTCTCGCGTACGTCGTAGAGGAATAAATCAACTGCCGGTACGCTCAGGCCCTGCGGCGGAAAATCACTATCGGGCGCAGCGAAGCTAATACCGATCTGGGCTGCCAGATCGGGTTGCAATTCGCGCTCCAACAACTCTTTGATCGCCTTGTCCAAATCGTCTATCATTCGCTTACTGAAAATTCTCTGACTTGCGCTCGCCGCCGTTCGCCTGCCGCTCCGGGGTGATCACGCCAAAGTGTTCTTCGTACTGCTCAACGGACTGCTCCAGCAGTTCCAGGAACTCCTTCGCGTACGACGGGCCGGTCACAATGCGTGTATGAATCTGTTCCTGCTGTCCATCCGAGTACAACTGTCCAAAATCCACCACGAACTCAAACGCGTTGTGACCGATCTGAAAGTAGTTCGCGTACTTGCCCTCAAGGTCTCGCTGACTTGAGGCTTGACTTTCGCTTGGTTTGTCAGCCATCAGCAACTGCCCTGCCGGCGAGCCCTCCACAATCCAGGTGGCATCGTGAGCACTGCAATCTCACCGCCAGAGCGAAATCCTCTGGCAGGCAGACAATGAAGGTGTTTTGAAGGATTTCCTGCAACGCTAACTGCGGTGATTCGCAGTCGTGTACCGGGAGGTGTTACAGAATTTCGATCGATCACGCGGGCCCGGGAGGGACTTTCAAAAGGGACTCACGTCAGCAGGTTTCACAGAATGTGCATGACAACCGGGGGCATGACTCTTTCAAATTTCCTCAACCGAAATTTATTCACGATTGTCACAACTACTGTCACTCTGGTGTAACAACGTCGGCAAGATTGATACAGGCGTTACAGTCCCTCGCCACGGCAATTTGGAAATCAGGAAAGACTTTCGCCCTGTACAACCTGCGTTGAGCCACGCAATTCGCTCTGCGGCAATGCTGATGGCCAAGTGGTCAACAATCGAATTTCGTAAATCGCCGCCGCGCCCTTTCGCAGCGCATGTGCCGTCGCCTTGGCAACGCGATTGCCCAGAGAAAGTACCGGCATGGTGCCCCACTCCGGCTTACCGCGCTTGGCTGACTCTAAACAGGCCCATACGGAGGCCTGCGATCATACCTCCTCGCGCAACGGCGCCTACTTGTGCTCGCGCGACCACATCCTCGGTGAGCTGGAGCGCATTGATTTGCTGATCGAGGCGCAGGTCCGCCGTGCCCGGCAGTTGCACAAGGACAACGACCTTCCTGGACTCTGTATCTCCGAGCGCGAAGTTGACGCCATACTCGTGCAGCCAATCGGCTTGCCGCCGTGGGCCAGCACACCCCCTGTGGGTGCCGACGCAGATGTCGCTGCGGCGCTACACAGGCTAGCTTCGGTCGTCGGATCGCGAGAGCGGGCAAGCTTGAATGCCGGGATACCTCTGCGCCTGGTTAGGCTGGCCGAGCGCTTTCGTCTTGACGAGTTCGAACTCGACACCGTTCTCCTGTGTCTGGCAGCGGAATTAGATCTGCGCTATGAGAAGCTGTACGCATATCTTCAAGATGATGTGACCCGGAAGCGTCCCAGCGTTGATCTGGCGCTCAATCTGTTGTCGCGGTCGTTTTCCGAGAAACTGTCAGCAAGGCCCAAGTTCTCCAGTTCGTCCCGACTTGTAAAGCATCAATTGATCTCGCTGGTAAACGACCCGACGATGCAAGCTCCTTCATTGCTTAACATGTACCTAAAACTAGACGAACGTATCGTTTATTACCTTCTCGATGGCGACGAAATCGATTCGCGGCTAAGCTCGCTGGTCTCTTTGGTCCAGCCGAATAGCAAACTGGAAAATCTCATACTTCCCGACAACTTGGCGCGGCGTCTGGAGCTCCTGGCAGGCGGTCATTCCAAAGAGAACCGCAGATTCAATTTGTACTTCCAAGGTCCTTATGGTTCTGGAAAGCGTTCGACCGCGGGAGCGATTTGTCACTCGCTCGGACTGAAACTGCTGGTTGTGGACGCCACGCGGGTAGCTTCTGCAGGGGGTGACTTCGGGCCCTTGATTCGCCTGATAACCCGGGAAGCCTTGCTGCAGGACGCGGGCATCTACTGGCACAACTTCGATGTGTTCCTCAGCGACGACCAACGTGCGTCGCTCGCGACCTTGCTCCAGGAACTCACGAGCGCTAAGACGATCATGTTCTTCGGCGCGGAGGCAGTCTGGGAGCCTTCCGATCTTCCGCAGTTCGCCCCGTTCATAAGAATCACGTTGCCGCGTCCGGCTTACTCCGATCGCGTGTCGTTCTGGGCGAATGTGCTTGGAGACACAGCTGCGGCCGATGTGGATGTCACAGCCTTGGCCAATAAATTCCGGTTCACCGGAGGCCAGATCCGGGACGCCGCCGTGACAGCTGGCAACCTGGCGCGCCGCCGTGATCCGCAGGGCTCATCGATCAATATGCTCGATCTGCTCGAAGCTTGCCGGCTGCAATCGAACCGCAAGCTGGCGAGTCTATCGACGCAAATCCCGCGGCATTACTCCTGGCCGGATATCGTTCTGCCCCCGGAGAAGCTCCGCCAATTGCGAGAAGTCTGCAATGCCGTCGAATATCGGTCGCTCGTTTACGACGAGTGGGGGTTCGACAAGAAACTCTCGCTGGGCAAAGGCCTCAGCTTGCTGTTCACCGGGCCGTCGGGTACCGGTAAAACGATGGCTGCACAAATCCTGGCGGGGGAACTCGGGCTCGATCTCTACAAGATCGACTTGTCGACTGTAATCAGTAAGTACATCGGTGAGACGGAAAAAAATCTCGCTCGGATCTTCGCTGAGGCGGTGACGTCCAACGCCGTTCTGTTCTTCGACGAGGCCGATGCGCTGTTCGGCAAGCGAAGTGAGGTCCGCGATTCCCACGATCGCTATGCCAACATCGAGATCAACTATTTGCTGCAGAAAATGGAAGAGTACGAGGGCACAGTGATTCTTGCTACCAACCTGCGCAAGAACATGGACGAAGCCTTTGTTCGCCGTATTCAATTCACGATCGAGTTTCCTTTTCCTAATGCCGATCAGCGCCTTGCCATTTGGCAAAAGACCATGCCCGACAGTATGCCGCGGAAGCACCTCGATCTTGAGTTGATGGCCAATCGCTTTGAACTGGCAGGTGGAAGCATCCGGAACATTGTCTTATCGGCGGCATTCCTGGGTGCGGACGACGGCGGCTGCGTGACGATGGCTCATCTGCTGCGGGCCACGCGCCAGGAGTACCAGAAGATGGGCAAGGTGGTGACCCAAGCCGAGTTTGAGAATATATTAGTTGGTTAATAAGGAGATCTGTATGGCGGCACCCGATTTGAGTGTATTTCCGGATTTTGGTCTAGTCGAGAACCTCTTGGCCGATGTCACCTCCGAAACGCAAGCCGCAAGCACGCAGACCATTCCTTTCCCGTTCTGTGTGCTGTTCCTGGGACGTCAGTGGGGCACGCTTGTTGTTGCTGCGCCGAGCCCTGAAGAGGCCGCAACGACGATGGACCAGATTATCCAACGTGTGAATGCCGGGTTAGTAAGCATGGGTTACCCGCCCAACGCATGCTCCTGGAAATCCGGCGCATGTCAGTTCTAGAAGAGTCTGCAAGAGGAGAAATCAATGCCAGGGACAATTCACTTCAGTCTGCATAACAACTATTCCCAAGATGTAATCGTAAACGTGTTGGATCTGTTTGGTGGAGGCCAGCGCATCGCCTTTAGTGGGCCTTTGAACAAAGACGAGAGCGCCGACGTGCAGGTGTTCGCGGACAGCGATGGCCACGGTGCGGCTTCTTGGGCTGCGCTGAACGGCCCCGCCAACAGCAATCCCAGCATTAATGACGGGGACACTTGTGAGCTGAACTCTTAGAAAGTCCACAACACACACGCGAATAGGATTCCTTTCGCACGCGTAGTGGAGTCTGTTGGTCGTGCCCGCAAAGGACAAGAAGTTAGACCATGTCGATTGGGACAAATTACTAAACGGCATCGAGGAGTTGGCAAACTGGGCAAGCAAGGCGAAGAAATCCAAGAAATAAGCGACTTCAGTTGCACGCGTACTCGGCGGAATCATCGAGAGAGGAGTGAGGAATGCCTAATCGAGACTTTGACAGTGTATCAGGACCTGTGACTCATTTACTTCCGTCAAAGGAAACACAACCGGAGGCGGTTCAACCTTCCAGCACAGCGGAGCGCGATCCCGTAGATCTCGTGACGTGCCGCGCCGGAGATAACTCTTGCGCGCACGCTCACGCCTCCACCCTCAGCCGCTCGACGGCTTCGGGACCGGCGAGCGTAAATCGATCGCTCCTCCAGTTGCAGAGGCAGTACGGCAACCGTTATGTCGAGCGAGTGCTGTCATTGTCGCAAGCGACTGTCGATCGGCAACAACAGCATGATGTCGATCGGGATGCAAGTGACGTATCTCCGAATGTGGAGCGTGCCATCGAGAAAGAGCGTGGCGGCGGTCAGGGCCTGGATACAGGAGTCCGACGCCAAATGGAATCTTCTTTGGGGACGGACTTCAATGAAGTTCGCGTGCACACCGATCAGCGCTCCGACTCCTTGAATCGCGCGCTCAGCGCCCGAGCTTTCACTACTGGACAGGACATTTTTTTCCGCGAAGGAGCGTACCAACCCGGAAGCTCCATCGGTCGCGAGCTCATCGCACATGAGCTGACGCACGTGGTGCAGCAGAACGGAAATGCGGTGAAGCGTGCCATGTCGGTGAGCCAGCCGGGAGACCCGCATGAGGTCGAAGCTGAGCAGACGGCGCGAGCTGTGATGCAGCAGGAGAGCACTGGTTCACACAAGAAAGAAGAGGACGAAAAAGAGGAAGTCTCCGCGAGCCATCTCATCCCGGACGTTAATCGACAACCCGAAGCCACGACAAATGAGGAGGAGGAGAAGAAGAAACATCGTGGCTTGGCGTGACCGCCTTGTAATTGTCGCGCGGAATTGGGGGATAGCCCCGCGTGCGGACGTTCAATCGGAAGATGGTAGTTATCCATGGCATACCGCCCGAAGAGCCGACAACAAGTGCCGAAGCAACAGACAACGGCTGCAAAGCGCTCCCGGAAAAACGTGGAGCCCGTTCATCCCCAGCCGGTACCTCGCGAATCGGCTCCTTCTACCCATGCGCTCACATTTACTCCCGAACAGATCGGTGCCCTGCTGGGAAGCAAACCGCCCGAAAGACAGGCCAATCCTGCAAAGGTCGCCCTTGTGCTCCAGATGCAGCGGACACGCGGCAATCGATCTGTATCGAAGATGGTTGCAAGCTCTCGGGCCCAGGCGGCAAACGTTGGCGCGCGTGGTCTTGGCATTCGGCAAATGCAGTCTCCCCGTCTTCGCGAGGATGCCGGCCGGACAAAGGAACCAGATCTCGCTGAGAAGGGTCATGCACTCGCCGCCCAGCAAAAGCTAGCCGCTGCTGAGAACCTTTCTGAGAAACTCTCAGCGATACCGGAGCTGTCGTTGCCTCGCCCAAAATCATCCGGCAGCGCAATTGTGTTAAACGCCCTCCGCGAAGCCGCGAGAAGAGGAAGGCAGGTTCTGGCCTCCGCCGCGGCAGCCACGATTCGCGCAACCACGAACACAACCGAGCAGCAGGCGCAGGCGGTGAGCGCATCCGAGTCCCAGAGTGTGGACCAGATTCGGGCTCACGTGCAAGCAAGCCGACAGCAGGTCTCTGAGGCGCTCGCAGAGCACTCTCACGCCGTGGTCGCGACGCAAAGCAGCGAGCACCAAAAGTTGCAGTCATGGTATGGGCAGGCCAATGCGCGCACGCAGGAGGAGGTAGGCAAGCGGCAGGAGTCAGTGACAGCGGCTGGGGCCGAACACGCCGCTCAGTTGCAGCAGGCCGGCGTGCAGGCCGCGCAGAACGCAAGCTCGAAGTTGACCGCGGCTTCGACTCAGGCACATGGACTCGCCGGCGGGGGCGGAGGAGATCAGCGGAGCGCCGGACGGGCCGAGGTTGCCAGCCGGCTTGGCAACGACGCTAGCTCACAATTCGAAGGCGCCGCCTCTAAGAATGAAGAACAGTTGCACTCACACGCCGGAGAAGCCGCGGAAGCCCTGACCAAACACGCCAGCCAAGCCGCCTCCGACATCGGTGAAATGGTCCCTGTAGTGCAAGAGCAGTTGGGAGAAACAATCACCGGCACGGCAAGCGAAATCAGCAACGCTGGCGCGCGATCCTTATCCTCGTTTCAAGCCGGCGCCGAACACGCTCACTCTCAACTGAATACGGCCGAATCGCATGCTACGGCCTCCGTGGCCAAAGTGGCTGCCCACCACCGCGAACAGATCTACTCAGCCGGCGCTGAAGCGGCCAGTGGAGTCCGCCAACAGGTGGAAAGAGCTGTGGTAACTGCGCAACAGCAACTCGATGAACACGCCGCACAGATAGCGGATGTCCGGGTCGACGAGAAAACGGGGGGCGAAATTGCTGGTCAACTTCAGTCGCAGATCGCGAAGGCCTTCACTGCCACAAGCGATCAGGTTCACGAACTTCACGGTCAAATCAGCACACACCTGACTACCGATGCCCGTGAAGGGTCGCAAGGCCTATCCCGCCTGCAAGCGCAGGCAGCCTCGGGGCTGGTGTCGGGCAGTCGAACGGTCACAGGCGAAATGACCCGTGCCCGCCGGGAGGCCGAAGCCTCAATTCGCCACAGCGCTAGTGCCACCATTGCAGGAGCGGAGGAGGGCCTGTCCAAGACCGCGTCCCGCCTCGATCAGGTTGTAGGCCAGGCTAAGTCCGGATTCGCGGCGGCCTCTGCCAGCATTGGTCGCAGCCTCGACACCACGGTGTCCGATCTTGACCGCCAAACGTCCGACGCTCTTACCGGACTGCACGGGCGAGTCGCCGAGGGTCAGGCGCGCGTCGACGGTTTCATGGCCCGGCAAGGCCCAATGGTGCAGCGCTCCATTTTGGGGGATATCGGAGACTGGTTCGTCGGCCAGTTCCGCGATTTATGGGACATGTTGTCGAGCCCCTCGTTCTGGGTTGGTCTTGTCGTTACGATCGTGCTTTTCCCGGTCATGGGACCAGCTGCCTTGATCGTTGGTGGTGCTGTGGGCGGAGCCGTGGGGGGCATCGAGCAAAACATCAAGGAAGGGAAAAAGTGGTACGACTGGCACAACATCGTTCGCAATGCCGCGATCGGCGCCGGCGCCGGACTTGTTATGGCTTTGGGCATTGTCGCAATCGCGTATTTCGGCCTAGAGGGTCTTGCAGCCTTGGCGGCGGTCATGGTGCTCTCGGCCCTCGTCGGCATCGTCGTGAATCTGATCAATGGGCAACGCTGGGATAAAGGACTGCTCGCCAACCTGCTTCTGGCCTGGCTCTTTCGGAGGCTTGGTGGGGAGAGGGCACCTGAGGAGACTCCTCCGGAGGAAGGTCAGTCGGCGAAGCCTAGCGCCAGCCGCACTACTACAAAGGTTCCCGGTCTCTACGAAAATATCAACCCAAAACAGAGCCCCCTGGGTTGGAAGTTCCAGGACGTCGTGTCAAATGCGGGCGGCGAGAAGGTCGTAACTACCACTGTCACAGCTCCAGATGGGTCGACGGGCAGCATGCAGCGAGGTGTAAACCCGTCGACACATGAGTTTGTTTTACACTACGCATTCCTTGATGCCATCCCGGACAACGTTCGCTGGATTCCCACGGACCCAGAGATGGTCGCGGGCCGGGGTACTCCGTTAGAAAGTTATATGACGATGCGGCAAATGCGCCTACTGGAAGAGCAAACTGGAAGCTCGCTCGCGATCACCTCCCCGAGGGTCGTTAGAATAAGTACCATTGTGAACGTAAGGACGATCGGGGAACTTGCGCAGCAAGTTCGTGCCGGCGCGAAACCCGACGAGGCAATACTCAATACTCACTCCGTACGCTACGCGAGCAATTCTATTATTCAAAGCGGAGGCAAGATCTCCTCCGCACACGTCGAAGGCGGAACTAGTGTAGAGGCATCATCGGTTCTCTCCCCTGATTTACTAACGGAATACAACCTGAAGCCATCCGATCCCGTACTTTATCTATTTGACATTGTTGTTAACGTCGTTCCTGCCGATGCTCCCACAGGTGGGGACAGGGGCCCTCTGGTACCGGTTCCCGCCCAACAGTCGGACAGGGACAAGCAAAAAGGTCCTCGATGATGCAGCTCGACAGTATCGTGATCTATCCGGGCAACGACCCGGCAACCATTGTGACGGAGACCGGCAGCGAGAGATCTCCCATTCGTGCGGTTCGCCGATTTGATGACTTCTCAAAGGCACTCAGCGAGAGTGCCTCAGCCGAGATTCGTGTAGACGATGGACTGGAGTATCCAGTGCCGGCGGATGGAACGATTGTTTTGTGCCGACCTGATGTGTTCGAGCGATCTATTTCCCATCAATCCGATCGAGTCCATGCGTTGTCTGCGCGGACAGTGGTCGTCGATATTGTGCGTGGCTACGCGCTGGAATGGTGTGAGCGCCTGTCGCTTGCTGCAGCGATCGAGAGCGACCAGTACTTTCGGTGGCAAGCCGACCAACGGATAACCGACCGAGCTTCTTTGTATGGACTGAAGGAGATTGGCCAGTCCATCGGAGCGGTTTGGCCCGAGGTGCCTAATTTTGATGGGCGAGCTTATGCACGACTCAGCCATGAACGTTTTCCGAGCCTTCCTGACTTATTGACTGCGTACCTCTCGGCGTATGTTCAGTTGCTCTGAGATGGCAAGGCAAGACGATCCGTAATGCGCTTGTAACTGCATTGTGACCGGAGTTTATCGGATGTCTGAAAGCACGAGGGCGACGGTCGCGGAGCCTCAGGCAAAAACTGAGGCTCCGCGCTCTGAGACGAAGAAGTCCGAAGAGCGATCGCAATCGACTGGTTTCGAAGCACAGATCCTGCATCGGCAGAAGACGATCGGGAATCGGGCCGTGCAGCGACTCATCAAATCAGGGTCGCTGCACGTACCACTCAAAGCCCCATCACCTGCCGCGCGCAAATCGCCACAGCCCGTCGCAGACATTTCCTTGGGTGTAATTGATCGCCAGGCGGCAGAAGTCAACTCGCCAACCGCTTTGACTTCTGGTCCTCCGGAATTTCAGGTTCCTCCCGCGACGGGTCCCGCCGCACCGGCTTCACCAGCAAGCCAGAAACAAGAGATCCGATCAACACAGAGCGCCGGACCGACCCGGATTGATCGCCATTGGTACAACATCTCGATTCCGTTCACGGATTACGAATTCGATCCGAGCATAGAAGGGGTAAAGACAGCTGCTGGCCTTGTCAAAGATGCTGCGGTCAGTGCATTTGATTGGATCGTCGACAAGATCAAGGGCCTCGTCTCCGACGCATGGGATTGGCTCACTAAAGAATGGGACAAGCTCAAGAATCTCATAGCCTCAGCCATGAACGCTGTGGAGTCTGCACTCGGGAAGATCGTTAGTTTCTTCCTGAGTCCGCTCAGCGCACTGGCGGACGCAATCATGAGCCTTGATTCACAAGCGGTGGACAAGGCCTGGAAGGTGTTGTCGGGAATCGTCAGTTCGGTGTCGAACGGGTTCAAGGCGACGATCGATGCGGTTCTGTCCCCGATCAAGGCGGTTTGGAGTCTAATCGGCGAATCTGTCGGCTCCACAATCGATGCAATTTCTTCGTTGTTTGACAAGCTGCCGGGAGTTTTGCAGAAGATCGCGAAACCCTTTGTCGACAAAATCACGGCCCTATGGAAAACCGTCAACGACTGGTGGACTGAGAACTTCAACAAGCTGAAATCGTGGGCCGAGAGTGCCGTCGACAAAGTGTTCAGCTTTGTTCGGCGCATTCTATCGTTTGGAATCAACGTTGTTGTTCAGAGTATTCTGCAGTTTGGTCAGCTTGTTCGCTTCCTGAAGGATTTCTATAACAATCCGCAAAAGTACATCGCCATCCTTGTTCAGAAGAGCGTGAAGGCTTTTGATGGCGTGGAAAACAAATTCGCGGGATTAATCCACCAGTACTTCGGCAGTTCCTCGAAAGCGCAGACTGCGGGCGCTTCGGCTACCAGAGTCCAAAGACAGCCCGAAGCAGCGGCCCCTGCGGAGGCGAAGACGTCCGCGACATGGAGCGAGATTGGAGATGGCGTCTGGGAAATGATGAAAAAGAAGTGGAACGAGTTCAAGTCGAATCCACTTTCGATCATCACGGGCTTGCTGATGGACATGTTCCTGCCCATTGTCGGGAATATCAAAGACATCATCAAGCTGTTTCAGGACATAAAGAAAATCGTTACCGGTCCGATGAGCGCTGGGTCGCTCGAAGAACTATGGACCAGCATTCTTCAGATCCTCGACATTCCGATTCTCATTTATCAGACGGTGGTCAGCATCCTGATGCGGACGTTGATGCTGCCGTTGATCGTCGCGACCTTTGTTCCTCACCCGCTAGTGAAGGCGATCGCGGCCGCGGTGGGAGAGGCTCTGCTGGCCGCATTTGTGGAGTCGGAGGTCCTCAACATTGGCCACAAACTGGTGCTGCTTAGGACCGGAGCGACAGTCAAATCCCAGAAAGAGGAAGCTTACAATCGCGTCGCTGACAGCCTGATCGCGATGGCCATGACCGCCGTTATCGTGATCATCATACTGATCCTGAACTTCATCGCGAATGTGATGAAGGGCATTTACAACTTTGTGAAGGGCAAGGTCATGCGTGTCGAGGCCCCAGCGGTGGAGGGCCGTGGGTCAGGGGAAGGCAAAGGAAAAGGCGAGGACATCAAACCGGCGGACACAAAGGGGGAAGGACTCCCCAGCGAGGACGGCAAGAGAAAGATCAAAATAGATGAGAACGGCAAATGCGAAGTTTGTGCATCTCCCTGCGACGACATCAGGAAGAGATACGGGCCTGTAATAGGTCCGGGCGATGAAACAAAGATAAAAGCGATAGAGGATAATGGTGCTCTCTCCGATGCGCAGAAAGAAGTGGAACTCCGACCCATTGAACAGGAACTAGCTGACCGGTTTCGGCAACGCCTACTCGGAAACCCCAAGGTTGCAGACGCCGCACAGGCCAACCGGTTACTCACCAACGCAAAAGTTACGGACGGCGCTCAACTGGAGCGAATGTTAGCGAATGCTAAAGTCGCAGACGCAACCCAATTAGAGCGGATGCTCGGCAACGCTAAGGTAGCCGATGCAGGGCAACTGGAACGTCTGCTCGGTCACGCCACGGTGACTGACGCTGCTCAAGTCGAACGCCTTCTCGCAAGCCCTCGTGTCGCTGATGCAACACAGCTGGAGAGGATGCTCACTCACCTAAATGACGCGACAGACCTCGAACGATTTTTGGCGAACGGCAATCCCATTTGGGAGGGAACCACCGGGCCAGCGCCGGCAGAGGCTACAGCCGCAGCCGACTATGCGGCTGCAAACGGAGGCGCCGCACAACCTGGCTATGCGGGCAATAGGGCGTATGGGAACAACGGTCTTACGACCAATGATATGATCCTGCCGAGAAAGGACGGCATAGGAAATCCGATTACGTACAAAGAGTATGACATCCATCCTCGTACCCCAGGCGTGAACAGAGGTGCAGAGAGAGTTGTGATTGGCAGCGACGGCCGACGATACTACACTTCGGATCACTATCGTAGTTTTACGCAATTCTAGGGTTTCTCATGAACGAACAGAAGCTATTCACCTTAGGTCCGCCTCTGACGTATCTCGTAAGTGTGAGTCCCGACGAGTTTGCCAACCTCTACCTTCGCTTGATCCGCAACAATAAGGACGCAGCTATACGTATGCTCAGAGGAAGAAAGAGCCAGACAGTGAGAGATTTCTTTAATGAGATTTCGGCCGTGTTGCAGTTTCCGCACTACTTTGGCGAGAACGGAGCGGCGTTTGACGAATGCATCACCGATCTGGATTGGATCGAAGGCAACGCCTACATCTTAATGCTCGGTGAGGCAGATCTTTTCCTCTCCGCTGAGAGCGTTGAGCAATTTGCAGGTCTAATGAGTATATTGACGAAGGCCAATCTAGAATGGCTAACCCCAAACCAGTATATTCCAAGGCACAGGCCACCTACTCCGTTCCATCTGCTATGTCAGTGTGAATCGACCGATGCGAGCTTTGCAAAGCGCCTTCGCCAAAGCGGAATGCAGTTTGAGTTGCTCTGAGTGAGGTGTCTGGACGGTTATCACCATCGAATCGAACAATAGCTTGTCTTTCTGGAGGCCCGCGGAAAATGCCACAACAAGTCTGTAACGGGGCAACGCTTCAATGCAGTATGGGGATGGCGCCGAGCAGTCTGGTGGTGCTGCCGGTGAATCGTGTCAACACGGGGAACCAGCCCGACGCGAACATCATGGATCATGTGCCGATGGTGAACATCATGCCGTTTGGCATGTGCATGTCGCCGTCGAATCCGTCGGTCGCAGCCGCAACGGCCGCGGCCTTTGGAGTGCTGACACCCATGCCTTGCATACCTGTCACGACGTCGCCATGGGTGCCGGGTGCGCCCACGGTGATTCTGGGAGGGAATCCGACTCTGGACAACACGTGTACGCTGATGTGCTTGTGGGCCGGAGTGATCCAGGTGGTTAGTCCTGGCGAGTTCACGGTGTCGGTGCCTTGATCCTGGATTATATCGAACGCATCGTTTCCACCCCGTTGGACATTGGACTTTGACATACAATTGGATTAGACGGCTGGACCGACTTTCCCACGTCCAGCATGAGGAGCCCAAACATGGCTGAGGAAGATCTGGAAGATGCAACCGATGACGACGACAAGCATCCGTGCATACACGCGACATGCAACTGCCCCGATTTCGTCAGCGGAAAGCTGAGTTCGGTAATTTGCTTGTGCGGACATGAGACTAAGGAACACGGATTGCCGTTTTAGCAGCGATTTTTCATAGTTCCGAAGCGGGGGCCCTCTGGCAGCCGAAGAGAGCATGGCGTCCGTCACGAGGCGAAGCATACTCCTTTACGACCATTTGAACTTGTCGCTGCAAAAAGGAACGAAAAGCAGCTTAGAGGCTCCCAGAAGAATTTCGTCGTAGGGCTTGAGTTCCTGATGCGTCAGCACTGCCTTTCCGTTCAGGTACACCAAGCTTTTTCCTTCGCCGGGAGACAGATAGAACACGTTGTTTTGCGGGTCGAAGGTGATGACCGTGTGCTTTGTCCGAGAAATGAGATTGTCCTTTTCGATGCGGATATCCATATCCTGCGAACGGCCGACCATGTTGTTTTCGCTGTGGATGCGATAATCCTGGCCCCGCTCTTGTCCGTGAGTGCAAACGAGCCAGGCTACAACCGGATCAACCTCTTCCGAGGTGCTGCGCAGCCCTAGTCTTACCGTAGCCTGGTCGACTTCGCCGCTATCGTGGGTACCGACGGCAGGTATGCGATCCTCATCTCTGGGCGGCTCCTTGGCGTTGCCGAAATCAGGGCTCTGGACGCCGTCATACGGGCATCGCAAAAACTTCGCGGAATCATAGAAGTGACCCTGTTCACAGCGCTTCAAAGCGCACACGATCAGATCCCCTGCTGGATATGTTTTCCTGTCAACCCTAATCGCAATTGTGCTTCAGACTCAAGCTCCAAAACACTGCACCGGCCCGTTCGACGGCCGTCCCGTGGAAGGGACTTCTGCGCGATCTTCGTACGTGCAAGTCAGCTTATCTCGAACAGCTCATCCGGCACGCATGATATTATATCGTGCCATCTTCCGGTACAGTGTCATCCGCGACCAGCTAAGCTTGGCGGCAGCCTTGCTTTTATTCCAGTCGGTTGTGGACAACGCCCACATCAAGCGTTCGCGCTCGTTTCCCGAGACGGATTTCAACTCTATCGCACGACGCCTAAATTGTGGGGGAAGATCTGTTAAAGAAATATCCTCTCGAGGCCCGTCGACGAAAACCGATTCCAACAAATGCTTCAGCTCTCGGATGTTTCCTGGCCAATCGTAATCGTGCAAACATTCCAACGCTTCCTCGGTGACCCGCCGAATCCTTAACCCGAACCGCTGGTTGAAGTATGAGATGTAATACTCGATGAGCGAGATCAAATCCTCTTTCCGTTCGCGCAACGGAGGAAGGTGAATTCGCGCTACATTCAGCCGGAAGAAAAGATCGTTCCTGAACTTGTTCTCACGCGCGAGCTGTTCCAGGTCGTGATTGGTTGCTGCGATGATGCGAACGTCCACTCGAGTTCCGCGGGTGCTGCCCAGCCTTTGAATCTCTTTGGTCTCGATCATACGCAGGATTTTCGCCTGGCCGTAGGCGCTCATGTCTCCGATTTCGTCTAGGAACACGGTGCCTCTGTCGGCTGCCATAAGCTTGCCGTCCCGGCTGCCATCGGCTCCCGTAAATGCTCCTTTGGCATAGCCGAAGAGCTCACTCTCGAGCAGCGTGTCTGGGATTGCGGCACAGTTGATCGCAATAAACGCTTGGTCTCGCCTCGGACTTTGGTCCCTCACAACCTGCGCCAGAAGCTCTTTCCCGGTTCCGGTTTCGCCAGTGATTAACACGTTGCTGTCGCTTGCCGCAATTCTCGGAATGCGTCCGCGAATGTTTCTCATCGCCGGGCTGTCGCCGATGATTCCTCCCGGCAGCCCGTCCCCCGGTTTCGGTCCAATTGATGGATTTCCATCAGCGGAAATACAGCGGGTGACAGTACGGCGTAACTCGCCGTACTCCAACGGATATTTTACATAACCGTTAATGCGAGCCTGCACTGCAGCAATCGCGAGCTCCTCAGAGCTGTTTGCGACCACGGCGATTAGTGGAACGGCGCCCGCAAATTCGCGAATTCTATACGCAAGGTCGAAAGGATACGAAGGATTGATCGTGGATGGCCCCAGCACAACAGCGTTTGCAGTGCGTGAGTCCAGCAATCGGATCAGGAGATTCTTTTCTGTCACACGCACTACTTCGAATCCACAGCCGAGCAACGGTGCCGAGATAGCGTCACGGATGGATTCCGCTGGCTCAAATATGAAAATGGCTGGGGCTGCCTGGTCCATTTTCGCTCTTGCCCTTGAGAGCACCCAACGAATCCGTGAGAACTCTCAGACTTGTAGTGACGGCACGGCCGTTAGCGTTTCACCACGAGTTCCGGTAATACTAACACCGATTCAATTGGAAAGGGCAACCTTAAGACATGGATTTCGTTACGACTTCCGAAATCTGGCGATTGTGGTTCCCCGCTCCAACAGAACCTCTACCAACACCGTTATCCGTCGGGATTTGTTGATTCTGGAACACTTCCCGTGCGGGGGCTGTCGCCGGCACTGCTTAGCTTTGCTTGTTACGAAAACGGAGCAACGTCGCAGATTTCTGCCTCAGAAACGCACCTGCCCCTCGGGCTTATTTCCGTTGGCGATCTGGGCGGCAACACGGATCCCAAATTCAGAAAGGGAACACGGCGGCTGCGAAGGGCCTGAACATTCAACGATTGTAGGCCGGAGGGGCAAACTCGGGCACCTTAGAGGGTACGCCCTGAGCTGATGGTGGCGTAGCTCGCCCACCAGGATCATCGATATCGGAAATCTCTGGGAGCACCTTTCTGAACCTAGCTCTTGCCATCGGCATCTCCCCAAAGGTTGTGCAACCGAAAAGTAGAAAACTAGCTGGTCATTTCTGAACGGGAACTCTTCCATTCCAACGGAGGCAGCTCCAAGTTGGCGGTGTTCTTCAAATACGCCTTCGCACGTGCTTCCGCTCTTTCTTTTCCCTGTTCGATGTCATCGACCGACTCGGAAGGTGCAATCCAGTTCTTTGCGCCGACATTGTAGACAGACGCATGGACCCCTAGCGCACTGTGCTCCGAGAACAAACGTAAGTGTTCTCCACCCGCTTCAAGTTCCCCCAGAAGCCTTCATCCAACATTCAGAGCTCCCATAAAGATACGTTTCGTCGTGTTCGAGAATGCCAATGGCTGATCGTTCAGGACTCATAAAATTACCTTCATGAAGAGCGCCGTTTTCGCATACGGTTCGGTACGTTATTCAGCAGTGATCGAGTACAGAAAGCGCACCGCTACCGGCTTTCCTCCCGATCTTGGAATTGTGGTCCTCCATTGCTTGGAAGCGTCCTTCGCCTTTTTGAAAAAGGCTTTATCTGGATCACCCAGTTTGTCGATCTTCACGTTTCCCTGTTGATCTACCGTTACGATGAGATCCAGTGTGTAGGGCAATTTGCCAGGCTGGTTAGCGACGTCAGGTAGGTCCATAGATGGCGTGCCTATCCATTCCAAGGGCGCATTCGCATCTAGTTGGGCGCATGAGACTGACCCGCCAATTGATGGCACCCTCTGGCTGGGACTGCAAGAAATCGGAGGCAGAAGAATCTTTCCCGAAGCCTTCATTAGTGTGCCGATGGCAGCAGGTATTGTCGACTTTAAGTAGACTTCCGCTTGTTCGCGATATGCTCCCGAACCTTTGGCAATTTTCTGAAACTCCTGAGTCACGGCGTGACTTAACTTTTCAGCGTCCTTCTTCTGCCTGGCTTCCTCGAAATGGGAGACCGCGAGAAGGAACGCACCGCTATCCCCCTGTCTCGCCAGTGCTTTGGTGTAGGCTTCGTTCAGCTCCTGATCTAAACGCTGTAAGGCTGAGCCTAGGGCCGCGTCCTCCGCGCGACCTCGGAAGAAGTTCAGAGTATCTTGTGCGTGCTGAATAGCTGTGGGGTCACCTGAACCTGCGGCGTTCTGGCAAATGTTCTGCACGCTTGCGAATTCTTTCTGTTCGGCCGAATGCAGTTCCTCTCCTAGCGCGTCGCGTGTCTTGGGCCACTGCGGAGCAGCTTCCATATCATTCTTTGCTGAACGATATGCACCGGCGCGAATATCCTTTCTGATCGAGTTCTCCCATTGCAGAGCCTTTTGGACGGTGGGAAGGAGGCTCTTGGCCAGCTCGGTCTGTGAGCTTTTGTGCTTTATGACCTCTTCGAGTTGGTTCTGTGCATCGGTCCAATGTTCATTCCTCACGCTATCGACAGCTGCCTCATAAAGCTTCTGCGCAACGGTCGTTTGCTGAATCTTAAGAAGATACCCCTTGGCCTCCGTCTTAAGAGTGGAGTTTGGGACATTGAGGTCCAGCATAGCCAGGAATTCTCTACGAGCTCTCTCGAGATCCTTGTCTTGGAAAGCCTGGACTGCCAGATCGAACATACTTCTTTCCTGTTTCAGGATATCGTCTTGACTCGCGCAGACTCCGGCAAGCTCAGCATCGCGGGCTGCGTCGGAAGCGTGCCAAAGGTTCATCTGTACCAGGTTTTGAAAGGCTTGTTGAGCTTGGGAGCATTGTTTGTCGTTCAGAAGGCGCTCTGCTTCCTCAAACATCTGCTGTTCCTCATCCCGTCGTCGTTTGATCTCCTTCTCTTGCTGAACGGCTTCGGCCTGTAGCGGGCCCTTAACTTGACCAAGCTGCTTCCAAACCTGTTCAGACTGATCAAACTGCTTGCTTTGCCACAGCTGCTCCGCTTGCTGCTTCAATTTGAGGTCCTTAGTGGAGGGCTTCCCGCTAACTATCAGTGAACGAGCACCCAAGATGACGACAATCAGAACAGCAGCACCTAACGTTGTCAAAGCGGCAGGTTTATGCAGCAAGAACAGCATTTTCTGCCGCACCAGAGAGATTGTTTCCTGCTTTTTTCGTGGCTCCTTTTTAGTGACAGGGATTTCAGAGGCGCTTCTGACCGGTTGAATAACTTCAGCGGTCGATCGCGTCGCCGACAGGACAGTTTTGTCGGCTTTTGGAAGCGATGAAGCGGCAGAAGGGACGCTCGTTGATTGCCCCGCGACCACCACTTTCTGGGTCTCGGCTAAAGCAGAAATCTTCTCTCGCAATTCGATGACCGTGTGATCGTTGGGCTTTAGAATCTGCGTGGCCATAACTTGATCAAAGAGTCGCGTAGCTCCACCGTAGTCACCTCTTTCAATCCGCGTACGAACCTGGCTAATCTTGTTTTTCACTTCCTCCTGTTGCTTCTTCCGCTGCTCAGCGCTCTCCAGCAACTGGCTCACTGCGGGATCGGGCCCATACTTCGTAAGCGTCTGTTCAGCCAAGGTGATTGCGTCTGCGACGTTGTCCTGTTGGATCCTGTTGCTGATTTCGCGGATACGCCTCTGCATTTCCTGGTGGATCCCTTCACGCGTCTCCTGTTCCTTCTGAAGAGCAGCAGCTTCCCCCGCAAGTCTGTGGAAAATCTCGTGCTCAGGAAATTCCTCGACCGCCAAACGTGCGCGTCTGGCCGCTTCCCGGTAACGTTCAGCGCTGATCAGGTCGCGGATCTGTTTCTCACCGGTTTCTATCTTCTTCTTCGCTTCATTTTGTTCAAATTCGCTCCGTGCGTACGTTACTAGCTCCTTCAACTCATATTCCTCCGGGTATTCCTGGAGGAGCGTTTCTCCTTTCGCGACAATCTTCTCGAGTTCGCCGGCAACCAAGAAACCTCGGAGAGTTTTCATCTCCTCTTCCAGCCGCTTCCGACGTGTTTGCTCGCGCTCTTCTTCGACGGCGAGGGCTTGCAGATTTCGGATTGCGGTGTCTTGCGGGAACGTTTTGATCAGATCATCAAGCATGCCCCGTGCTTCCGAAAAGTTCTGCTGGCCCAGCAGTTTACGTATTAGACCCATTCGGAGCTGCTTCTGCTGGTCAGCTTGATCTGCCCGTGCACTGTCCTCTAATTTTTTCAACTCGGGCTCATTAGGAAATTCCTTCAACCCTGCAGCAAGAACACTTAAGCATTCCTCATAGTTAAGTTCCGTCCACAGGGTGCGGGCACGAGAAAGGATCTCGCTTAATTGCTTGCGTTTTTCGCGGCGTTTGCTCTCCTCTTCAATCTGGCGTCGGAGTTCGCATGCTTGAACATTGGAACCGTCCAGCTCAAGGGCTTGGCCCAGAGCCGCTGCCGCCTCAGTTAAGGCTCCTTCCGCAAGACGCTGCTTCGTCAAACGGAGCTTCTGTTCGAGTTGTTGGACTTTCGCAATAGCGACTTCGACTTCCTCGCGGAACCTGATAGCCGTTTCATGTTTCGAATCTAACCCTAGGGCCGCTTCCACTTCAGAACGCGCTTCGCGGTATTGCCCCGACCTGAGAAACAGCTGCGCACGGTTTAGGTGTTCATTGATTCTTGGCAGAACCTCGGTCCGCCGAAGTTCGACGTTCACTTTATCCAGCATGCTCTTCGCTTGGCTGTTACCTATGTCGACTTGCAGAGCTTTCCGCAATAGCGTTTGCGCCCGCTGGAGGTCGTTGACAGCGATGAGTGCCTGGCAGTCCACGAGCAAGCCGGCAACGGTAGCCTGTTGTGCGGTCTTCCAGATGGGCTCAAGCGCTTGCAAAACATCTTCCATCGTCTGGTACCGTTCTTCACTCTTTTTGGCGAGCATCCTGGCAACGATAGCCGCAAGTTCTGCGCTGCATTCGGGTAGCAGAGTCCGAACGGCCGGGGGTTCCTCGTAGATGATGCGGTACATCAGATCGGCTTCGCTGTCGCCTGTAAATGGCCGGCGGTAGGTCAATAGCTCGTAGAGGGTTACACCAACGGCCCAGATGTCAGAACGGGCATCGGCGCGTTCACCTTTGTACAACTGGGGAGACATATAAGAGCGGGAGCCGAGCACCATCCTCGGTTGGGTCACGGACGTATCCGTAAGGCGGGCAATCCCGAAGTCCACGACTTTGACGACTCCGTTTTTCGAGACCATGATGTTGGCCGGCTTGATATCGCGATGGATGACGTTGTGCTGGTGAGCATAGGCCAGCGCGTCACAAACGCGCACTATGTACCCGAGTTTCACCGACATAGGAAGTAGCTGCTGGTGTTCGATAATGTGGTCAAGACTCTGGCCTTCGACATACTCCATGGCAATGAACGGAGTGTTCATTTCATGGCCCAATTCATAGATGGTCACGATATTGGGATGCTGAAGCGCGCCGGCTGAACGGGCTTCCTGGTAGAAGCGATCGAGAAGACCAGCTTGAGTGCTGAGACCGGAGGTTATGGTTTTGAGGGCGACCAGCCGGGCAATAAGCGGATCCCGCGCCTTGTAAACAGAGCCCATGGAGCCGTGGCCAAGCTCGGAAATGATGTCGTATTTGCCGAGGCGCTGCACTTGCGGGTACCTGAGTGGCGAAATGCTAACAAAAAAGGGGCCAAAGCACCAATCCCAGCGTGGTTGGACCCTGGTTCGAGTGCGCCGGGTTAGTGCAATGAAGCTAGTTGATGATCTAGCGGGTGAAAGTCCCGCCAGTGCAGATTGTCCGATTGTCCAGTTGGCACTGTAGATATATCCGGTGACGGCGCGGGTGACCAAGCCGTTGGAAGCCCGGATGTAAGCGCCCTCGACGGCTGGACGCAAGTCTGGTCTGCTCCGACAGAAGGACAAGCAAAGCAACAGGTCGGAGCGCGAACGAACCGTAATCAAGCCGCGAAATGCACTCCTCACCGGGATCGGAGTGTGAGGATGAAGGGAATGCGGAGACGTTTATCCCGTGTCGAAGGCTAATGTTTCCGGTGAAGTACTGGGTAAGAGCAGCCGGAACTTCCCGGTGGTCTCAGAGGACGACATGTTGCGAAAGCCCATCAATGAAAGCTCAGAACCAGTTGAGGGTCGCCTAGGCATGGAGGAGTCCCGCGGATTCGTGTCAGATTCTGTCCTGGACAAGGAGTGTGGGCTACCGCGAGGATAGGTTCATTCTCTCGGGATGTTGATTGGTGTGTTCGGTTGCCGGGGTAGTTGGGTGGTTCTCAAGGTTGTGACGGGAACGCAACTCCTCCATTGTGGGTCACACTCATTTCGGCACTGGTTGCCCAGGTGCGCGAAAGGAGTTGTCCATGACCTGCACTACGACCAGATACATAGTGTCTATATTCATTATCCTTCTTCTAGGAATAACTTCGCTCACGTACGCCCAATCCGGAACCACTTCTCTTCGCGGAACGGTAACTGACTCATCCGGCTCAGTAGTACCGAATGCAGTGGTGACACTTTCGAATCCGGAAATTTCGGCGACTCTGACCACGCACACGGACGAGAGCGGAGCTTATCAGTTCCGGGAAGTGCGGTCCGCTACCTACATGCTAGCCCACCTCAAGATATTTGTAGTAATCACTACTTTGTAGTGACGCCGCGTGCGATTGCGACGATTATGGAACGTCGCTGAGCAGTTCCATCTAGCGGCAACGGCACAAAACCTAAAGAGGTTGGTACGTCACCTCACGCAAAAGCACTTACCAGATCTCGGCACCGCGTGAGGGCCCCGGGAAGGACGCTTTACGAAAGCTAAGTCTTTCGGCCCTACTGGGAAGTAACTCCCAGTATTCAGCGGAATGAAATCGTGCCGCATATCCAGAGGGATCCCAACTACATCGCGAAACACAATTTTCAAGTGATCACTGCGAAAGGCGGGGTGGTGACCGAGAGTGCTGTGAGCCCCGAGGTCCTTGAGGGAATCAAAACGGGCCATTTGATGGTAAGGCAAAAGCCAGGGCCATCGAACTCACTTGGACTTGTGAAAATTATTTTCCCCAATCCAGACAATGTTTATCTCCATGGCACGGACGCGCCGCAATTGTTTTCGCAGGATGTACGCGATTTCAGTCACGGGTGCATTCGCGTTGACCAACCCGCCGACCTTGTCGCGTGGGTTCTTCGAAACAATCCGGGATGGGATTTGGAGCGCGTGAAAGCCACCATGGGGGGAGATAAGGACAACCTTCAAGTGAATCTTGTCACGCGCATTCCGGTTTTGATCGTATACGGCACCGCAGCAGTGAACGAGGAAAACCAGATTCGCTTCTTTGACGACATTTACGGGTATGACGCGGCGCTCGAAAAAGCGCTCGCCGCCGGTTATCCATCCTCCTGGTGAGTGAAGCGGCCCAAATCGGGGAGGAGTGCCGGTTACAGATTCGCACGCAAACCAGGGCAGGGAAGTTCCGCAATGAGGAAGTTCTCCGGCGGCTGAAGCAACCATTTCAACGAATTGCCAGGCTTTCCTCTAGCGTCCGGCGAAACGCAATTGCACGGCATACAGGGAACTGCGCGCGGCGATGAAAAGAGTCTTACGGTCACCCCCGCCAAACAACAGTTGAGAAGGCCGCTCCGGGACTTCGATCGTATCGATGAGCTTGCCCGATGGGTTGAAGACGTAGATTTGACCCGCGGCGATGTATACGTTGCCCTCGGCGTCTTCCGTGACACTTTCGCCTCCAACATTCACAAACAATTTCAGGCCTCCGAGAGTGCCCTCCTGATCCACTGTGGATTTGTACGTCTTCTGTTCCTCTTCATCGGTCACGTAAAAGGTCTGCCCAATGGGTGCAGGCGCCAATCCAAACGCGCGAAGAACATCATGAACCTTGGAGCCGTAATACAGCGAACCTTTGACAAAATCGTCGCCGGCAGGAATGAAAACGCTTTGATCGAGTGACACGAACTGGTAGGGCTTTTTTCGCGTTACCGCTTCCGGGAAATCATTTTGATTGCGCCAGTAATCCACGGGCAGGAGCGGTGTCATGCCCTGGCGGGGAAGGCTCGGTTCGGGCTTCAGGAGGGTGAGTTGATCAAGGTCAGTGTCTGGCCTAAAGGTGTAGACCGTGCCGCTTCCCTGATAAGAGATGACGATCAGATTGCCGGATTTGTCAAAGGCAAGCTGGACTGGATCGAGGGGATTGTCGCGCACCACCGAAACTTGGTCGACGGCCGCCGACCACCGGTAGATGGTCTGCCGTTTGGCATCCACAAAATAAAGATCGCCCGCACTGTCAACCGCGCCTCCGGAAATATTGAAGAAACCGCCAGCCAGTTTTTCCACTTTGGCGTCTCCGGCCAAAACGGGAGAGGGTTCCGCAGGGCGGGGTCGCGGCGCACCGCCGGAAAGCGTGAGCCAGGCGAACTCCCGCTGGCGAATCTGGGCATTATGGGTTTGGTCAAACAGAGAGTTATCGAACGAGGCTTTACTGTCGCTGTAGCAGTGAACGTTGCGGAAGCGAATAGCTTTCGAACCGCTGACCCTTATAGCGTAGGGAAATGGCTGATAGCTGCTGACGACACGATAGATGTGGAGATTGGCGAACGTGACGTCCGTCGAATTCCGGATCTCCAGAGGCAGAGCAAAACCTCCCTCGCCTCGCTCTTCTTCTGTTTGCAGGGCATAGATTTGCCAGTTGGAAACGTTGCGCAAGACAACCTCGTTTCGGACATGGTGTTCGCTCGACAGTTCATAAACGCGTCCGCTCGTTGCCGTGTTGGAGATGTAAAGGCCGGCCTGCGCAAAAGTACTAGGCGTCCAGATATTCACAAAGGTTCCGCCACCGCCGTCGGTGATCCAGAGACTGGGATACTGGCCGTCCCAGCGACGGTGAATGTTCGAATCGGCGGTTTGGTTATTGTTGTAGATCTGCTCCCACATTCTTTCGTTTTCCTCGGGAGTCGCGCCTGGATTAACAGTACCGTGACCACCGAGGACGCGTACATCATCAACCAAGGAATCCTTGCCCGCCATCCACTTGAGAGCGACGGCGCGCGGGTTGATACCGTTCGGATAAAGGCCGATGCCTGTCAGGATGTTGTTTCCACCTTTGGGAGCTTCCAGCAGGGGCTTGGGGCTGCCAACGCCTTGAAATGCGGGTGTTTCATCAGCGAGCAAGATGCGCGTGATGCTGGGATGCAAGCCGATGAGAACCGTGTCGGGCTTGAGCGTGATGGTGTCCGTCAGACGATACTGGCCGCTGGGGAAATAAATCGTCTGGTGCCCGGAGATGGCCTTACGCAGTACGGCGGTGTCATCCGCGGCACCATCACCCACAGCACCGAGAGTGCGGATATTGACCCAAGTACTCATGGGCGGCAAATCGCGAATATCAGATTTGACGGGTGGTGGAAGTGCAGTCAACGGAACGATGTCGAAGATATCCTGGATAGCGGGAATTGCACCAATATCGGCGAAATGGAGTCCGTGCGAAAAGGTGCGGACGGCGTATATTTCCTGCGGGCCAGCGACTTGCTTGCCGCTCTCACGGAACGAGGAGAACACAGGAACACGCTTGCAAACTGCATTTTCCATGTTGATCTCGGTGCGAGGGCTATTTTCATCGCTGATGAACACTGCGGGGCCGCTGATATTCTCGAATCGACCGTCTTTCACCCACAGTTCGTCGAAATAGCCAGGGTCGATGGAGATCGCGGAAGGCACATTTTTGAATTGGGGGCGGATGAGCGTCAAACCCGCTTCATGTTCCCGGATTCCCGCTTCCCTCTGGCCTTCAAACACGGTGTCAATTACCGTGAACTGCCATCCCGGAGAAGGCTTGCGGGTCCAGATTCCGTACTGTCCTCCGAAGAAATGCAAATCCTGCGCAAGGTTTCCTCCGTCGTGAATTCCAGCAAGGCCTGAACCGAGGTGAAAATCCATGTGGGCCAGGTAGCAGTGCTGGGCGTAGTGCGCGCGGACAGCGACAGCGCCCGGATTGCCGTCCTGGATTTCGATATCGATGTTGCTGATGGCAGAGTAAAAGGTTCCAGGGCTGGCGTCGGGCGGCTTGGCGTTTTCGCTTTCGCTGGAGTTGCCCGCAGAAAGGCCCTTTCGTGGCCGGCGACCCGCAAAGAAAATCATGTAAGAAGGGCCGTTTTGAAAGGCAGGCGTGTTGGGGCCCAGGACAAACACAGGACGAGTCTTGCCAAAGCCAATGAGACGGATACCCGGCCAGATATAGACGGTCCGAGTGAGGCGATAGCGGCCGGAGGGCAAAAACAAAATGCCCTGATTGGTGGTTTCCTGTACTTTGTCGATGGCTTGTTGCAGGGCATCCGAGTCGTCGGCGACGCCGTCGCCTTGTACAGGAAACTTGTCAGGCGTGAGGTACACCGCGCGAGGATCGTCCAAGCGGTCGGTGAAGTTAGAAGTGGCCAGAAGCGGGCTAGCCAAATAAAGGAGAGTCGCGAACGGGAACAGTTTTTTCATCATGTCACGGCGGCCTTATCCAATTCGCTGGCGTTCGCATAGACGTCGATCAATCCCATACCCGCATCAATTCGAATTTTCTCTTTTTTCAGCTTTGGAACGCCTTTTCCAGATCAGCCACAGGAAATGCTATCACTTCAATCGGAACGACAACAATTTGTCGTATGCTTACCTCGCGGAAAGAGAGGGCCTCTAGGCCCGGCAGAAAGAACCGAGCGATCTGCTGTCTAAGAAGTCTCGGGATGTGTCTTCAGCGGTTTTTAAGCAGATTCCACGGTCAAGCTATAGCGAGGATTCACCGGAAGACCCGGACAGCGGAGAGTCTGGACCTGTGACGCATTCTGCAAATCTTTTTCAGCCTGTCTCCTTGCGGCACGCCGACGTGAGCGCTCCGGTAATGAGCTCCCAGGGTGTTGAAGATGAGTGCACTTCGATCCTAAGTGTTGAGGTGTCGATGCAAAGTCACTTGTATAACGACGCTTGATCTCTGGGACTGCTTCAGACAGTAAAGCGGTGATTGCAACGGCGCCCGATGCTTCCACAGGAAGGGACTTGGTCCCTCCAAACCAATCGGGATTTTTGAGTTCGTTGTATCGCATCGTCCGGTTCTTGCATCGAAACCACATGACAGTGTGTATCGCGCTGCCGGCACCAGGGGTTCATGAATGGCCAGAAAACCTTTTATTCTTGCGCTGGACGATGATCCGGCAGTTCTGCGGGCGGTCGAAAGAGATCTGAAATCCAAATTTTCCGCGGACTACCGGATTCTTGCCTCGGATGCCCCTGGCAAAGCCATGGATGCCGTCCAGCAGCTCACTGCGCGTGGTGACCGCATTGCGCTGTTCCTCGTCGATCAACGCATGCCCCGCATCAGCGGCACCGAGTTTTTGATGGACGCCCTCGCGTTGCAGCCCGACGCGCGCCGTGTTCTTCTGACAGCCTATGCCGATTCCAGCGCGGCTATCGATGCCATCAATAAAGTTAAGCTGCATCACTATTTGATGAAGCCCTGGGAACCCCCAGAACAGAATCTCTACCCGGTGATTTCGGACCTCCTTGAAGACTGGAACGCCACGAGCCGGGAATCGTTCGATGGCATTTACATCGTGGGCACGCGCTGGTCTCCTAGCACACACGAGCTGAAGGACTTCCTTGCGAAAAGTCAAATTCCCTATCGTTGGATCGAGCCGGGCTCCACTTTCGATCCTCGGATCAACGCAGCCGTGGGCGATTCTCCAACAACTCTTCCTGTGCTTATTTTTCCGGATGGCTCAGTTCTCCAGAAGCCGACGCTTCCGGATTTGGCCGGTAAGCTTGGTCTCACCACTACGCCAACTCGCAATTTCTATGATGTCATTATTGTTGGCGCCGGTCCGGCAGGACTCGCCTGCGCACTCTATTGCAGTACCGAGGGGCTTCGCACCATTCTGGTTGAGCGCGAGGCGGCCGGCGGCCAAGCCGGGCTCAGTTCGCGCATCGAAAATTACCTTGGCTTTCCTGCGGGGCTCAGCGGAGCCGACCTGGCGCGTCGCGGCGTGTCGCAAGTTAAACGGTTCGGCACGGAAGTACTTGCCCCGGTTCAGGCCGAGGCGCTTTGCGTGCAGGGCGACTATCGTGTGGTCAAACTCGGGACCGGGCAAGAACTGGTCGGTCACAGTGTGGTGATCGCGTCGGGCGTGCAATGGCGTCGCCTGGACATCCCCGGCATGGACCGTCTCACCGGTGCTGGCGTCTACTACGGCGCGGCCAACACTGAAGCTTCCTCCTGCAAAAACGAAGATGTGTATATCGTCGGCGGCGCAAACTCCGCAGGTCAAGCCGCCGTTCATTTTTCACAATTCGTGCGCTCGGTCACTATGTTGGTGCGCGCGGAATCGCTTTCGCGCGCGATGTCTCATTATCTGGTGGAGCGCATCCGGACCCTCCCGAACATTAAGGTTGAACCACACACGGAAGTCATCGAAGTGCATGGGGAGGATCACCTTAGCGGTATAACGATTCGCCATCACGAAAGTAAGATTGAGGAACACCGCGAGACCGCCGCGCTCTTCATCTTCATCGGAGCCGAGCCCAGAACGGATTGGCTCGAGGGCACCGTCTGCCGCGATGCCAAGGGATTTATTCTCACGGGCCAAAATCTCTTGCGGGATGGCAAGCGTCCCCCCGGCTGGACCTTCGACCGCGACCCGACCCTGCTGGAAACCAATGTTCCCGGCGTATTCGCGGTCGGGGATGTGCGGAACGGCGCGGTGCGTCGCGTTGCCAATAGCGTTGGTGAGGGTTCGATTGTACTTTATTTCGTGAATCAATATTTAGCGAACCGATAGATTGAGGTTGCACGTGGCCGCCGATTCCTGTGACCGCCTAACTCCCGACCAACTCGCCGCGATACCACTGTTCGCGGATGATGATAGCGCGGCGCTCGAGTGGCTTGCTGATCATTTCGAAGTGCGATGCTATGAGCCGGGTGAGATCATCGTTGCTGAAGGCTCCCCGGCGAAAGAGTTCTTCGTAATTCTGGAAGGAGAAATGCATTTCCGCCGGCCGTCCGATCCTTATGCCCCAGTCTTTGTGCGCACCGCTGGCCAGCCAACCGGGGTACTTCCCTTCTCGCGACTCAAGGTGATTAATGGGCGGGGCACGGCCGTCGGCCGGACGCGTATCGCGGTTATGCCCGCGACGGAACTGCGCGAACTCGTGTACCGCGCACCGAATCTCGCGCAAAAGCTAGTCGGTGAAATGACCGACCGAACCCGTGAAATGGCGCGCTCCGAAGAACGCACTGCAAAAATGTTGGCCCTTGGTAAACTCTCCGCCGGCTTGGCCCATGAACTCAACAATCCGGCTTCCGCGGCCTTGAGGTCGGCAATGCTCTTGGGTGAAGCGCAAAATAACCGGCGCCGTGAAGCCATTGCGCTGCGCAGTCAACTGATCCCGCCCGAAGCACAATCGCTGTTAATCAAACTGAGCGACGCCGTCGCCGAGTGTGGCGCGGGCACCAAAAAACTCGATTCGCTCGAGCGCGCCGACCTCGAGTCGGACCTCGCGGATTGGCTAAGCGAGAGAAGCCTACCGGACGGACTGGCTGGTGACTTGGTCGATGCGGGAGTTCGGGCCGAAGACTTGGCACCATTTACAAAGCTTCTGACTCCCGAACACGCCGCACACGGCCTGCGTATCCTGGTATACGATCACCAGATCCTCTGCCTCACGCGGGAAATCGAAGAAGCTTCCCGGCGCATCTCCGATTTGGTTCAGGCGGTGAAGTCGTATTCCTACATGGATAAAACACCGATCAGTGAAATTGATGTCGAGCGCGGCATCGACGTGACCCTGCGAATGTTTCAACACCAGTTGAAGCACGGCTTCGAGGTGAAGCGTGAGTACGCCGGAAATCTTCCCAGAATTCCAGCGAACGGCAGCGAGTTGAATCAGATCTGGACCAACCTCATCGACAACGCCATCGCTGCGATGAGTTCACAGGTGAACGGAGAAAAAATCCTGATCATCCGGACCGCGCTGGAACCAGAGGGTGTGCTTGTCGAAATCACGGATAACGGACCAGGCATTCCGCCGGAAATTCGCGGCCGCATCTTCGAACCTTTTTTCACAACGAAGCCAGTGGGCGAGGGAACGGGCTTAGGCCTGGATATCGTCCAGCGCATAGTCCGCAGCCATCAGGGCAGCATCAACGTCAATTCTCAGCCGAGCCGCACCTCATTTCAAATCCGCCTCCCACTGGTGCGGCAAACTTCGTAGACTCGAACAAACGGTCTCGTCGGTGGGCGCTCCAAACGGGGGTGCTTTGCACCAGTGAAACGGGGATTTGCTAAACCGTTGTACGGTCCTGGCCGTGGTCCGGGCAGGGCACTCAAACCAGGGCAGGGAAGTTCAGTAATTTTCGCCTGACTGACAGCGGAGCACCAAGCACTTCGACGAATGTGGGCAATCGCGGAAAGTCGATCGCAGTATTGCCTTTTGCCGCTTACCTCGCTGTTTTCTCGCGACCATTACTTGTCGAGACGGTCCAAGGGCAGGTCCGCATCAATTTGGGCGTAGTTCCGACCATACAAGCTTATAATCCCACCAGAACGCCAAAACAGGAGTTGACAGGCTCAAAAAATCAGAGTGGAGGACTGCACATGTGCGATATAAGCAGGCGCGAGTTCTTAGCAGCAGGAACAGGGTTTCTAAGTGTCGCGGCGGAGGCGGAACTTTTGGCCGGGCCAATTCCCGAAGGTATAGCGGAGGCTGCCAACGCGGACCTTGTGGCCCCCGACATCTATTTTCACGAGGGACAAGTGTCGGATACTGCGGACGCCGTCTGCAACAACGGCTGGATCATTTTTGAAGATTACGTTCTGGTGGTCGACGCGAATTTCCCTGCGGGGGCAAAGATGATCATCAGCAAAATCCGCGCCCTAACAGACAAGCCGATAAGATTTGCTTTTGATACACACCATCATGGCGACCATGCCTACGGGAATCAGATCTTTGTGGAAAGCGGCGGAGTGCCCGTTGCCCATACGGGCGTCATCGAGGAGATGAAGCGGTACGAAACCGGCTACTACGCCAAAGAACCAGGCAGGTGGGAGGCGGCGGCGAAAGAGCGCGCTGACCTCAAAACCACCAAGCTTAAGCCGCCGTCCGTTCTCTTCTCGAGGGACTTGATTTTTGATGACGGCAAGCACCGGGTTGAGCTGATGCACTTGGGAGTGGCGCATACGCACGGCGACGCCGTGGCTTGGCTGCCGAAGGAGAGAATTCTCTTCACGGGCGATATGTGCGTGAACGGACCGTACAATTACGTGGGTGACGGTGAGGTTGGCAAGTGGGTGGCGACACTGGATGAGGTAAGGAAACTCGGTGCAAAGGTCATATGCACAGGTCACGGTCCTCGCTCCGCTGCAACAGTCTTGGACGACCAGCAGGCATTCTTCAAAGCCCTACAGCAACAGGTGGGCACGGCTCTAACGAACCTCCCTCCCGAGGAAGCCAAGGCACGGATCGAGTCGATCCGTACAATGTTGAAATCCAATACCCAGATCGCTCGGTTCGTTAGTGATCGCAGTGCAGGCTCGGACGACGGCTTTCCTGCGCAAGTTGGAAAAGTCTACGAAGAACTGACCGGCAGGAAACTTGCTGCGCTTCTGCACGAACCGCACGTTGCGCGCCACGCCCACGCCCGCTCTCACGGATTCCTGTCTGGCTGATCAGCGGAATCGACAGCGCGTGCAGTCATTTAATCAGTCACTTACAGGCAGTACAAGGCCAGGGTTTTCGGGCAAACAAGATGGATCGCAACCTCCATCCCGGCGCCCGGTTCACTCCAAAGAGCAACACGCTCCGATTTGCCGCGCCCAACTACCAACCGACTGCATAGCCGTTCTTTTTGTTTTGTTCGTCGAGCCAGGTTTTCAAAGGCGCAAAGTAATCGGCGAGCGCGGTGGCGTCCATTTCCTTTTGACCGGTGAGGACCTCGAGGGCGTCTGGCCAAGGCTTGCTTTGGCCGAGGGCGAGCATTTGGTTCAGCCGTTCGCCGGCGGCTTTGTTGCCGTAGATGGAGCAGCGATGAAGCGGGCCCTGTTCGCCAGCGATTTGGCAGAGCGCGCGCTGGAACTGGAACTGGTAGATGCTTGCCAGGAAATAGCGGGCGTAGGGCACATTAGCGGGGACGTGATATTTGGCGCCAGGGTCGAAATCCGCTTCGGTCCGAGCTACAGGCGGAGCGACACCTTGATATTTGAGGCGTAGCTCCCACCACCCCCTGTTGTACTGATCTGGCCTCAACTGGCCTGAGAAAACTTCCCAGCGCCATTTGTCGATGACAAGGCCGAAGGGGAGAAAAGCGACTTTCTCGAGGGCTCGCTGGAACAAGTAGTCAGTGTCCCCAGAGGCCGGCGGCACGGTATCGATCAGTCCGATTTTCTTCAAATATTCGGGAGTGACCGAGAGTGCAATGGTGTCGCCCACCGCTTCGTGGAAGCCTTCATTGGCACCGCCCTGCAACAGCCACGGCTGGGTGTTGTAAGCGCGCTGGTAGAAGTTGTGACCGAGTTCGTGATGAATGGTGAGGAAATATTCCGCCGTAGGCTCAATACACATCTTGACGCGAAGGTCGTTTTTCAAATCGACGTCCCATGCGCTGGCGTGGCAAACGACATCGCGGTCGGCCGGTTTCGTGAAGAGAGAACGCTCCCAAAAAGTTTCGGGAAGAGGTGCGAACCCAAGGGAAATAAAAAAGTTTTCCCCGTACTTGATCATTCCCTTGGGGTCGGTCTTGCGATCGGCGAGGATTTTGCTGAGGTCATAGCTTTCGGGCGGCTTGGGCGAATCCATCAGGTCGTAAACGTTGTTCCATTCCTGCGACCAGATATTGCCGAGAAGGTGTGCGGGGATGGGGCCATTGGGCGGGACGATGTCTTTGCCATATTTCTTGACCAGTTGGCCGCGCACGTACGCGTGCAGGGAAAGATAGAGGGGCCGAAGCTGGTCCCACAGGCGGTCCATCTCTTTCGCAAACTGGTCAGGCGGCATGTCGTAGTTCGAGCGCCAGAGAGCGCCGACATCCGTATAGCCCAGTTGGCGGGCGCCCTGATCACCGAGTTCGACCATGCGCGCATAGCGCTGACGCATCGGAGCACCAACGGCATGCCAACCAATCCACGCACGTTTCAGTTCCGCTGGATCGCGGCTCTTGGCCATTAAGCGTTCAACTGCGTTCACGTCGAAGCAAGCCTTCTTATCGCCGTCGGGGCACCATTTCCCTTTTCCGTAGTCTCCGTCCAAAGAAGATTCGATTTGGGCGAGCTCTTTCTGGGCTTTTGGGTCGTCAGGAGCGGGGAAACTGGTGGCCAGTTCGAGCAGAAGCCGTTTGCGGGCGAGTTCCGGAGAGAGTTGCACGTGGTCAAAACGATGGGCTTGCTTGGCGTACTTTGTGGCAGCGGTGTTGGCAGCTTCGTTGGCCTCCGCGGCGAGGCTCTGGGTATCAACGGTAATAAAGTTCTCCTGAACCCAGGCCGTGCGGCTGGCCTTTATGCTGAGGTCAAAAAGGTCCTGTTCGGCATTTTCAAGGTACTTCTTTGCTTCTTCCGGCGTCGGCGGGGGGCCGGTGGATTTGGTTTGCGGCTGAACCGAAATGACGAACAAAATGGAACACACCAAGAGAATTCCGACTCTTTTTCGTGCAAGATTCATTCGATTTTCTCCACAATGCTCAGTACCGCAGCGCGGCGCCCTGGTCCGGGGACTCTCCCCATCGTGGCCACATCTTACTCTCATTCGTGATTCGTAGCGTGTGACCCTTGATGGGATCGCCATCATCTCGGCGACCCGATTAATCAAGTTCCACTGGCTGTCGTGGGAATCGTCCCGTGCAAAGTGACCACAGAGAACGGCGCCATCCAGATCGGCTGGCAGGATACGTGCGCGGCAGCTTGTAGTTCTACTTTATCTGGCTGCATCGCACGGCTTCGTCCAGTGCGTTTCGTCACGATTTTGTCCTCTCCGCTCGGGAAGGCCCGCCATCCGGAAAGCCCAACTCGCCGTAATTCAAGGGAGATTTGTGGAGCAGTGCGATGAGCAGCAGCGCCAACACGCAAGCCCACGCGATGAGATGGAATCCATCAATGAAGCTGAGGGTATACGCTTGCAACCGCACGCGGCCGCTGGTCAAGCCAACAGCGCGACCCGTGGCAGCAGCCAAACCGGAAGATTTGGCGTAGAGTCCCGCGGTCATTTGCCGAATGGAAGCCTCGTCCAGCCAATTGCCACCTTGTACGTGCAGGCCGAGCAGGTTCGAGTGAATGCGCTCGCGAACAGCGATGTAGTGCCCCATAAGAGCAACCCCCATTTGCCCGCCCAGCAAACGAACAATGTGAAAGAAGGCGGAAAACGTAAGAGCGTCCTGGGGTTTCGAGAGTCCACCGGAAAAAATTGCCTGCAACACAATCGTGGAGACCAGGCCAGTGAAGGCAAACGATTGGCCCACACCCATAAGCAATTCGGTGCGGTAGAAATTGGCGGTGGACCAGGCGAACGTGTACTGCGCGTTCAGAATGCATGCGACAGCGATGCACGTGAATCCCGTGGCCATCAAAAGACGCGAATCCAATCCATGCAGGAGAAGCAATGCTGCGATAAAAGCAATCAGCAACTGGGGCAAGGCGGTCCAGAGGAGCGCCGGGCCAATCTGGTCGGCTTCAAAACCCCGCAGAGCAAGCGCCTGGGGGATCAGAATAATCGTGGCAAGCAGGCAAAATCGAAAAAGTCCCAGAGCCACGCCAAGCATAATCGTATTCCATTGCCGGAGATACGGAAGATCCACCAAGGGGTTTGGGCGGCGGAGGCGACGAACGAGCGAGGCCAGCAGGAAAATCACCGCACTGAAGAAAAGGCCGTTGAAGAGGCCGGAGCGCCACCAGTCGAGACGCTGTCCCTGGTCCAGAGCGGCAAACAGCAGCGAGAATCCGGCGCTGGCGTAAAGGAATCCGACAAAACTCGGAGGGGGGCCGGTGCTTTTTCTTGGCGGCGACGGAGGAATTCCCAGATGGATGCACAGGATCATGAAGGGCGTGATCAGGGCGGAATTCCAGAACATCCAGCGGAAGGAGAGATGGTCGCGATACCAGCCATAAAGGGAGGGGGCGATATTCACGGCGAAGTCCACAGAGGTGGCATAGAGAGCGAGCGTGAAAGGCAGAAAGCGTGGCGGGATATTCTTGAGCGCAAAGGTGAGCGTTAGAGGGTAAAAGGTTCCGGAGGTCAATCCTGCGATCACGAGCGCGGTTAGAAGCAAGCTGTAACTATGAATCAGCGGCAAGAAAAGGCAAACCAGAGTGAAACAGATCGAGGCGATCCGAAGGACGCGGCTGGGGCCGAGCAAACCACCGAGATATACGGTGAACGGTCCAATAAACATGAGCGCGATGTTATAGGCGCTGCCAATCCAGGCACCATCGTCAAAGCCGATGCCTAGACTCCCCTTGAGATCGGAAGTGCCCAGCGTGAGCATGCGCCCGGTCAACGTGACGATTCCCGCGCCCAGCACCACGCCCAGAATGCCCAACAGCGGGCTCTGAGAAAGCTCCGCAGGCAGCCCTCCGGCGATGGCGCGCGCGATTTGCTGCTTGGAAGGTGGATGGACGACTGCCGCCGGGGAAGCCATGGTGCGCCCCACTCAGTGCCTAGTGCGCACGGTGACGATCACCGAAAGGCCGGGACGCAAACTACTTGCCAAGTTGGCATCGTCGAAGGCGATCTTCACGGGGATTCTTTGGACGACTTTCGTAAAGTTGCCGGTGGCGTTGTCGGGCGGCAGAAGCGCAAATTGCGAGCCGCTGGCGGGCGCAATTTCGAGCACTTTCCCGCGGAAGACTTTGCCCGGGTACTCATCAATGCGAATCTCGGCAGGGTCGCCCACTTTCATGTTGGTGAGCTGTGTCTCGCGATAGTTCGCCTGCGCCCATTTTGTCTCGGCAACAAAGGTTACGACCTGGGTTCCGGGAGAAACCAACTGCCCAGGACGCACCTGGCGTTCGCCGACGGTGCCATCCGCGGGCGCGGCGATTTTCGTGTAGCCCAGGTTGATCCTCGCCACTGACAGCGAAGCTTCTTTTGCGTGCAGATCGGCAATGAGTTGCTGGTCTTGAGATTCCAGGACCGCTTTGGCGCGGCGTTCCGATTCCACCGCGATTTCGTTGCTGCGCAGTGCCGTCTTCGCCTGTTCGAGATCGGCCTTGCGGCTGGCCTCTTGCGCAGCGAAGCGTTGCTCATCGGCTACCGCCGCCTCGACCTTTTGTTTCGTCGCGGACTGAGTCGCAAGAAGGGCCTCTTCCCGTGCGCGCTCCGCCTGCGTTCGAACGACATCCGCCTGCACGGCATTGATTCCCGCTTCGGCAGCGGCGATCTGGGCCTTGGCCTGATCAATTCCCGCGAGCGCCCGCTGAATCCGAGAGTCTTGCAGTTCGCGTTGCCTGCGATTGTTTTCAATGGCCGCTTTGGCGGCTTCCACCGCCGCGGTAGCCTGCGCAAGCTGTGCCTGATAATCGTCGCCCTGAAGTTCGACCAGGA
>Ga0306921_10000040_pt1 | contig 89317 bp, 77 predicted proteins | sample sta12Cox44000080_FD_203760 | JGI IMG/M metagenome (GOLD analysis project Ga0306921, IMG submission 203760) | Lab enrichment of tropical soil microbial communities from Luquillo Experimental Forest, Puerto Rico - statoxic.12C.oxic.44.000.080 (v2)... | ecosystem: Environmental > Terrestrial >... | reverse complement strand
ATTCCAGCCTCAAGCTAGCGAAAATATCGAGGGCGGACGTCCGCTCTTGGAGAATAGCGGGCATGCGTCTGTGTTCCGATGTCTACGACGCAGTCCGCAAGCCGAGTCGCCGAGCTTAACTGAGCGCTCTATATTCGCGGCATGCTGAGCGATGACGAGCTTGAGCGTTATGCACGCCATATCGTGCTGCGCGAAGTCGGCGGGCCGGGTCAGGCCGCGCTGCGCCGCGCCCGCGTGCTGGTGGTCGGCGCCGGCGGGCTTGGCGCGCCGGTCCTGCTTTATCTCGCCGCCGCCGGTATCGGCACGCTCGGCGTCGTCGACGACGATGCGGTTTCACTCTCGAATTTGCAGCGCCAAGTGGTCCATGCCACTCCCGATATCGGCACGGCGAAGGTCGACAGCGCCGCGGCAACAATCCGGCGACTCAATCCGAACGTCACCGTCAAAGCGCATAACGTTCGGCTCGCCGCCGACAACGCGCTCACCCTGATCGGCGATTACGACATCGTCGCCGACGGCTCTGATAATTTCGCCACGCGCTACCTCGTATCGGATGCCTGCTATTTCACCAAAAAGCCGCTGGTCACGGGTGCTCTCGGCGCGTTCGATGGCACGCTCACCACGATCCGCGCCTTTGAACGGGGTGCTTACGGCAAACCAAACCCGACATACCGCTGCCTGTTTCCGCAACCGCCGCCGCCGGGCACCGTTCCGGCCTGCGCCGAAGCTGGCGTGCTCGGTGCGCTGGCTGGCGTCGTCGGCTCGATGATGGCGCTCGAATTGATCCGCGAGATAGTCGGCTTCGGCGAAGGCCTGGTCGGCCGGCTCCTCATGATCGATGCCCGCGCGATGCGGTTCGAGACGCTGCGTTATGCCTGGGATCCGGCCAATCCGCTCAATGGCGAGAAGCCGGAAATCCGCGATTTGTCGCTCCACGAATAGCGTCAGCGTGCCTGGCCGTGATAGGCGCTGTTCGGCCGCATGTCGGTCGCGGAAGCCACGCGATTGGTCATGTTGAAGAAGCCGGCGACGGCGGCAATGTCCCAGATGTCGCGATCGGAGAGACCAGCCTGGCGCAATCGCACCCGATCCTCCTCTTCGACCGACCAGGGCTCCGCGGTCAGCTTGACGGCGAAATCGAGCATGGCGCGCTCCCGTTTTGACAGGCGCGCCGCGCGATAATTCATCACCATGAGTTCGCCGAGCGGCGGGTCGCCGGACAATTGCCGTACCGCTGCGCCATGCGCTACCAGGCAGTAATAGCAGCGGTTCTGCGCCGAGACCGCCACCGCGATCATCTCACGCTCAAGTTTGTTCAACCCGGAAGGCGCCAGCATCAAATCGTTGTACATGGCGACGAACGCCGACAACTTCGCGGTGTCGAAGGCATAAGCTTTGAGCACATTGGGTACGAAGCCGAGCTTTTCTTCGCATTTGGTGAAATAAGCGGCCATCTCAGGAGATAAAGGTATTGCGGCGGGCAGCTTGAGCGCAACGACGTCATCGTCGTCGCGTGCCGTTGCGGCGCGCCGCTTCGCCAAGTGGTTGGGACGTTTCTTGTTTGATTTGCGCATGATTTTTCCCTTTGCGGCGTCATGGGCGCGATCGATGATCTTGCCTCGCCGAACGCGGGTAGCAGATTGCTGTCATGAACGACTATTATTGTCGGCATCGTACGCAGAGGACACATGAACCTTCAAGGCAATCGCGGCGGTGGCGATGGCGTTTCAGCGCTGATCGAGGCGGCTAGTGGCCTCGTGGCGCGCGGGAAATCGGGCGTACCGGCGAGCTTCATCGCCAAATTGTTCGCTGGCGCGACTGCGGAAGACTTGCAGGATTGCGGTGCGGCGGAACTGGCAAGCATCGCCGAGCGATCGTGGTCCTTCCTTGCCGAACGCCGCCCGCAAGGACCGAAGATTCGGTTCGATCCGTTGCCCGAGCGACGCGGTATTTCCATGCTCGAAATCGTCAATGACGATATGCCCTTTTTGGTCGATTCCATTGTCGGCGAACTCAACAGCCGCGGCCTCGAAATCCGTTTGCTCGTTCATCCGGTATTCCTGGTCTCGCGCGACGCCACCGGCCGGCTCGTCGGCTTCGACGAGCACGCCCCGGGCGCTCGGCGCGAAAGCTTCGTCCATTTTCACATCGAGGGGACCGATGACGTGGCGCAAAGCGCCGATATCGTGCAAGCGTTGCAAGGCATCCTCTCCGAGGTTCGCATCAGCGTGCAGGACTGGCAGCCGATGCTCGCGCGCCTGCGCGAGGTCATCGCGGAGCTGCAAGACAGCCAGCCGCCGCTTGAGGCGGTCGAAATCTCCGAAAGTGTTGAATTTCTCAAATGGCTCGCCACCGACAATTTCACGTTTCTCGGCGCGCGCGACTACGTGTCTAGCGGCGACAACCAGCTAGTGCCGGTTTTCGAGACCGGCCTTGGTCTCTTGCGCGCGGCCGATTCGCCTGCATTAGCGCAGTGGAACGAGCCGTTGGCATTGACAGCCGAAATTGGCGCGTTTCTCGCCGAGCCGACGCTTCTGATTGTTACCAAATCAAGTGCGCGGTCGCGCGTGCATCGGCGCGTACATCTCGACTATGTCGGCGTGAAGCGGTTCGATCGCGCCGGAAAATTTGTGGGCGAACACCGTTTCTGCGGCCTGTTTACTTCAACGGCCTATACCCAATCCGTGCGCAGCATTCCGTATCTGCGGCGCAAGACTGACGGCGTCATTCGCCGGGCCGGTTTCGATCCGGCGAGTCATTCCGGCAAAGCGCTGGTAAACGTGCTCGAAACCTATCCGCGCGACGAATTGTTTCAAATCGACGAAGCGACTCTTTACCGATTTACGCTCGACATTCTTCACCTCGACGAACGGCCGCGCGTGCACGTGCTGACGCGGCGCGACCTATTCGGCCGCTATGTCTCGGTGCTGGTTTACATCCCGCGCGATCGCTTCAGCGGGCAGATCAGAGCGGCAATCGCCGGATATCTGGTCGAGGTCTTCCAGGGCCGCTTGAGCGGCTATTACCCGTTCTTTCCGGAAAGTCCGTTGGTCCGCATCCAGTACATTATCGCCCGGACCGATTCTCCGCTGGCCGATCCTGATCGTGCATCGCTCGATCGGGGCGTGGAAGCCATCGTACGCAGCTGGGCCGATGGTTTGCGCGACGAGCTCGCGGCACTTGCCGATTACGATCGCGCCCGCGCTCTTTTCCAGCGCTATCGTGAAGCCTTTCCGATCGATTACCGGGAAGTCTATCCGGCGGCGGTGGCGGTAGCTGACGTTCAGCGGCTGGAAAATCTGACGGAAGAGCGACCCCTGAACGTCGCGTTTTACCGGCCCGCGGGCGCGGCGCCGTCGCGCATCGGCTTGAAAGTGTTCAGCCGCAGCCGTCCAATTTCTTTGTCGGAGCGCGTGCCGGTTCTGGAAAATATGGGCTTCCGGGTCGTGGACGAACGCACCTACCGCATCGAGCCTGCGCAAATGGCGCCAGTCTGGTTCCACGACATGGAGCTTGAAAGCGCTTCCGCACAGCCGGTCGATCTTTCCGCGTCGGAGGGCCGGCTACAGGCGTGTTTTCTCGTCGTCATGGCGGGAGCAGCTGAGAACGATGGCTATAACGCACTGGTGCTTGCGGCCGGGCTCGGCTGGCGCGAGGTCGCGCTGATCCGGACGGTGTCGCGCTTCTTGCGGCAAATCCGCATTGCCTATTCGCAGGATTATTTGTGGGCGACGCTGTGCAAGCACGCGCCGGTCGCTGCCGCCGCCGTCCAGCTTTTTTATACGCGCTTCGATCCGCGTCAGGCCTTGACCGCCGACGCGCGCACGAGTCGCGAACATGAAATCCTGTCGACCATCGAAACCGCGCTGCAAGCAATCGACAGCCTCGATGAAGATCGCATCATTCGCAATTTCGTCGGTGCGATCACGGCGGCGGTACGCACCAATTTTTTCCAGCTGGGCCGCGATGGGCGGCCCAAAGAGGTGATTGCCATCAAGTTCGCCAGCCGCAAGCTCGACGCTGTCCCGCCGCCGCGTCCGCTCTACGAGGTCTTTCTTTATTCGCCGCGGCTGGAAGCGGTGCATCTGCGCTTCGGCAAAGTGGCGCGCGGCGGGATACGCTGGTCGGACCGGCCGCAGGATTTCCGCACCGAGATTCTCGGCCTGGTCAAGGCGCAGAACGTCAAGAACGCTGTCATCGTGCCGGTCGGCGCCAAGGGTGGTTTCGTTCCCAAACGCTTGCCTGCGGGCGGCGGCCGGGAAGCCGTCCAGGCCGAGGGCACTGCGGCCTACAAGTCGTTTATTTCGACGCTCCTCGACATCACTGACAATATTGGAGTCGGCAAGACCGGTGTGATCCATCCCGCCGAGGTCGTGCGCTACGATGGCGAGGACCCCTATCTTGTCGTCGCCGCCGATAAAGGCACGGCGACTTTTTCCGACATCGCCAACGAATTGGCGATTGCGCACGACTTCTGGCTCGGCGACGCGTTCGCTTCAGGAGGCTCTGCCGGCTACGACCACAAGAAGATCGGCATCACCGCGCGCGGCGCGTGGGAGGCTGTGAAGCGGCATTTTCGCGAAATGGACATCGATGTCACGACAACGCCGATTACGGTCGTGGGCATCGGCGACATGTCCGGCGACGTTTTCGGCAACGGCATGTTGCGCGAAAAGACGCTCAAGCTCGTTGCGGCATTCGATCACCGCGACATTTTCATCGATCCTGATCCGGATCCCGCGCGCAGTTTCGTCGAACGCAAGCGGCTGTTCGATCTGTCGCGCTCGAGCTGGCAGGATTTCGACAAGTCCGTCATTTCTAGGGGCGGCGGCGTGTTCTCGCGTGCTGCCAAGGACATCAGGCTGTCAGCGGAAGCGCAAAAACTGCTCGGCGTCGGCGAACACGTCACGCCGAACGATCTTATTCGCGCCGTCCTCAAAGCGCACGTTGATCTCATCTTCTTCGGCGGCATCGGCACCTATATTCGCGCTGCCGACGAGACCGACGAGGCAGTGGGCGATCGCTGCAACGATGGCGTTCGGGTCGTGGCCAAGGACTTAAGCTGCCGGGTGATCGGCGAGGGCGCCAATCTGGCGATGACGCAACGCGGCCGGATCGAAGCGGCATTCCATGGCATCAGGCTCAACAACGACGCCATCGACAATTCCGCCGGCGTGAACACTTCCGACATGGAGGTCAATATCAAGATCGCGCTGAGCATTCCCGTGCGCGACGGCCGCCTGTCCATGCAAGGCCGCAATACTCTGTTGGCGCAGATGACCGAAGAGGTCGCCAGCCTCGTGCTGCGCAACAATTACCTGCAAACGCTGGCGCTGTCGCTGGCGGAACGGCGCGGCATGGAAGAGTTGGGTTTTCTCAAGCGGCTTATCCAATTGCTGGAAAACCATGGCTTGCTCGATCGCGCACTGGAAAGCTTGCCCGACGATATGCAGCTCGAGGAGCGCCGCCGCCGGCTTCAGCCGTTTACCCGGCCAGAGCTCGCGGTGCTGCTCGCCTACGCGAAACTAAGCCTCTACGAAGAACTGCTGGAATCGAAAGTGCCCGACGATCCCTATTTGGCGCGCGAACTGGAGCGATATTTTCCGAAAGCGGTGGCGGCGAACTATCCGGATGCGTTGGAGCATCATCGCTTGCGCCGCGAAATCATTGCCACGCAGCTTGCCAACTCCATGATCAATCGCGGCGGCCCGTCGCTGATCGTGCGGATCGCCGACCAGACCGGCGCTTCGGCAGCGGCGATCGCATTCGCCTTCGCAGCCACCCGCGACAGCTACGATCTCACCGCCCTCAACACCGCTATCGACGGGCTCGACAACAAGGTTTCCGGAAAGCTGCAACTCGATCTGCACACGGAGATACAGAATCTGTTGCTCGATCGCCTCGTCTGGTTCCTGCGCACCGGGGATTTTTCCAAGGGCCTGGCCGAGGTCGTGGCGCATTATCGTGCCGGCATCGCCACGCTCAGTGCCGCATTGGATAAGGCCTTGTCTGAGGACCTGCGAGCCACTCGCCGCGCGCGCGAGCAGGAACTGGTTGCAGCGAATGTGCCCAGTCAGCTTGCCGGGCGCATTGCCGACCTTCGAGCGCTCATTGCGGCGCCGGATGTGGTGGAGGTTGCCGATCACACCGGCAACCCGGTGAAGGAGGTCGCGGCGACCTATTTTGCGGTCGCGGCCTTGCTCGGAACTCGCCGTTTGACAGGCGTCGACATTGCGACAGCGGATTACTTCGACCGGCTCGCGCTCGACCGAGCGCGCGACGCGATCGGAGACGCCGAGCGCAAGGTGACCGCCGCCATCATTACGGCCCATGGTCGGGGCAGCGACGCCGTTGCCGCCTGGGCAGCGAAGCACCAGGGCGATGTCGAACGAGTGAAATTCGCACTCGCCGAAATGGCCGCTTCCGGGCTAACCGTCTCAAAGCTCGCGGTCGCGGCCAGCATGCTTAATGACCTGACGCGGCGCTAAACACATCGCAGCGCAAAAGAAAGACCCCAAGCAAATACGCGCTTGGGGTCGTAAGTTGTTGCCTCAACTCAGGCTTATCTGACCGGGCGACGGGGTGTCGGGGGATGGGGAGCCGCCCGGTCGGCCTTGATAGGCGGCACATAGGCTCCGCTGACACGAATACAATGCACATCACGGATTAGTGTTGACGTCTGCGGCAAAAGGCGCGGGGCGTGAAGAGTTATTGTTACCGTCCAGAAGCCGATTAGCGCGGCGGTTCTCGTTGTGGAAACTCTGCCGCCATCTCGCATTGCGGATCAGCCAGACCATAGCGGTGCAGGTCGGCGCCATGCGCATCGAGCCAGGCCTTCGCCTGCTGATGGCTCGGGACGAGGCGGTTCACTATGCGCCAAAACCGCTGCGAGTGATTCATTTCAACAAGGTGCGCCACTTCATGGGCGGCGAGGTATTCGAGGACATGGCTTGGCGCCAGAATGAGCCGCCATGAAAACGACAGAACTCCAGTCGTCGAACAGGAACCCCAGCGGCTCGACTGATCGCGCACACGGACTCGCCGGACGACGACACCGAGATCGCGCGCGAACCGCCGGCTTGCCATCTCGAGCGCGCGCTTGGCCTCGCGGTGCAGAAAATCGGCAATGCGGCGGTTGAGATGCGGCCTATGGCCGGCGACGCATAACAGCCGGCCGCCATTTCCGTCCGTTTCGGTCCAGACCGTGCCGCGCGCTCCCTGCCGATGGCTGATTCTGTGCGGTTTGCCATGCAACGGCACGATGATGCCGTCAGCGAAGGGCGCGGCCTGCGGCAAGCGGCCGAAGCGGGCGGCAATCCACGCACCGTGCTTCTCGGCGAAGCTGCGCGCCTCTTTCAACGTGCCGCGCGGCGGAATCGTCAGCACGACTTCACGGCTCGCTGCTTGAATCCGCAACGTGTAGCGTCGCGCCTGGCGATGACGGCGGAGCCGGATGGAAAAAATCACGCCATCGAACGCGATCTCGATCCGCGGTGGCTCACTCGGTCGGCGATAGAGCAACATCTGCGGCGGCATCGGGCACCCCGAATCCAATCGCAAGGGCGATATTGCCATATCGCAGGGATCAGTGGCGAGATTTGGCCGGAGGGTCGGGGCAGGTCAGGCGCTGCGCAGCGCGGCGCCGTTGCCTGACACTCGAACGTTCTTCGCGCCGTTCTTGGCGCCGTTCCTGGGGCGGCGTGCCGCGCGGTCGGACAATGTCATCGACAGCACAAAATCGGAAATGCGCGGTGCGATTTCCGCGCGGAAGCGCGAACCGTTAAACACGCCGTAATGGCCGACATCGGGCTGGAGCCAATGAGCTTGACGGTCGCTGGGAATGTTGACGCACAAGCGATGCGCCGCTTCGGTCTGTCCGACGCCCGAAATGTCGTCATGCTCGCCTTCGATGGTGAACAGGGCAACGTGCTCGATCGCGCTCGGATCGACGTGCCGGCCGCGGTGAGTCATTTGGCCCTTCGGCAGGGCATGGCGGACAAAGACCGTGTCCACGGTCTGGAGATAAAATTCCGCGGCCAGATCCATCACGGCGAGGTACTCGTCGTAGAACTCCTTGTGCTTCTGCGCCGAGTCGCCGTCGCCGCGCACAAGATTGAGGAACAATTGTTTGTGCGCTTCGATATGGCGCTCCAGGTTCATGCTGACGAAGCCGTTGAGCTGAAGGAAGCCCGGGTAGACGTCGCGCATGAAGCCCGGGTTGGGAAACGGCACCTTGGAAATGACGTGCGTGCGGAACCAGTCGAGGCCGCGCTGTTCCGCAAGGGCATTGACGGCGGTCGGATTGATGCGCGTGTCGATCGGCCCGCCCATCAAGACCATGGAGATCGGCACACAGGGATCTTGCTCCGCTTCCATCAGCGACACGGCCGCGAGCACCGGGACGGAGGGTTGGCAGACCGCGATCACATGGGTCTCACCGCCGAGCTTGTGCAGGATCGAGATCAGGTAATCAATGTAGTCATCGAGATCGAACGGCCCTTCCGAGACTGGCACCATTCGCGCGTCGATCCAGTCGGTGATGTAGACGTCGTGATTGGGTAGGAATGCCTCAACCGTGCCGCGCAGCAGGGTCGGGTAGTGACCCGACATCGGCGCCACGATCAAGAGCTTCGGCTGTAGTCGCTTTGGCGGGTGTTCGAAGAGCCGCTCGAAATAGACCAGATTGCAGAACGGACGCTGCCAAACCGTGGAAGCGCGCACTGGGATGCGCTCGCCGCCGACAAGCGTCGAACTGATCCGCCATTCAGGACGGGTATAACGCCGGGTCGAGCGCTCGAACAATTCGCAAGCGGCTGCGACCGACTTACCGAGCGTGGTGTAGGACCACGGATTGCCGGGATTGCGGAAGAGCAGCCGGGTGGCGTCCGCCCAAGCCCGCGAGGGGTTCAAGGCGGCATGGCTCATTTCGTAGAGCCAATAGAGCGGAGTCGAGACAAGGACACCGTTGTCGCCCGGCACAGCCGGCGCGCCGCCAAATTCCCCGATTGCCATAGACGACCCCTGCCCGCCCTGCTGCAGCGCAGCATTGTGACGATGGTATGTCATTCAGTCAACTTGCAAACTGCGTTTTTCCCTATTTAACATCATAGGAATCAACGTCTTCGCGCCATTCGCCAGCAACATAGCGCCCATTCGCTCCGCGGCGGAACCTGCGCGCCACCTTGCATGATTCGGAAGCTAAAGTGGTTATTCGCCGATCTGCATCAAAGAGCCATGACGGCGCGCGCCTTGCAGGAGCTTGAGAAAGCCGAATGCGCCTGCGGCGAACAGGATGACGTTAAGCGCGAGCGCAGCGATCATCAGGTCCGGCCGGAACGTTTTATCGATCACGAGCGCGCGCATGCCTTCGAAAACGTAGGTCGGCGGCAACAGCCATGCGATCGGTTGCAGCCAGCCAGGCAAGGTGGTGACCGGGTAATAGACGCAGGTCAGCGGCATAAAAACGAACATGATCGACCAGGCGAGATTCTCAGCGCCCATGCCGTTGCGCAGGATGAGGCCGGAGACGAAGATCCCGATCGCCCAGCTCGTCAAAATCAGGTTGAAGAAGAAAGCGACCAGCGCCAGACCGAATCCGTACAGATTGAATCCGAAAAACGCGATGGCCAGGAATGTCACCGGCACCGCGCCGATCGACAGCCGCGCCACGCTGATCATCATCAGCGCGATGATGAACTCAAAGGGGCGCAACGGGCTCATCATGATATTGCCGATGTTGCGCGAGTACATTTCCTCTAGGAAGGAGATCGAAAAGCCAAGCTGGCCGCGGAACAGAATGTCCCAGAGCAGCACGGCGCCGATGAATGTGCCGCCGGCGCGAGCGAAAAAGCCGGCATTATTGGCGACGTAGAATTGGAGAAAGCCCCACGTCACCATCTGCACGGTCGGCCAGTAGATCAGATCGAGCAGGCGCGGCCAGGACGAGCGCAGCAAATACCAGTGGCGCAGCATCATCGCCGAGATGCGGCGCGCGGAAGCCGCGACCGCGGATCTGCGTTGCGAGCTCATTGCGCCGCCTCGCGCGGGATGGCGTCGTTGCCGCGCGCGACGTCGAGAAAGACTTCTTCCAACGTGCGGCGACCGTAGCGCTTTAATAGCTTCGCCGGCGTGTCATCATCTTCGATGCGGCCGCGCTTCAACATGATGACGCGGCCGCACAGCCGCTCAACCTCGGTCATGTTGTGCGACGCAAGTAGAAGCGTAGCGTGCCGGCCGCGGCAGTATCGCTCCAAATGACCACGCACCCAGTCCGCCGTGTCAGGATCGAGCGATGCAGTCGGCTCGTCGAGCAACAGAACATCAGGCCTGTTGACGAGGGCTTTGGCGAGCGACACCCGCGTTTTCTGGCCGGCCGACAAGTTGCCGGTCGGCCGATCGAGCAGATCGGTCAGGTCAAGCTCGCGCCCAAGTTCGGCAATGCGCTCGCGCAGATCGTCGACGCCGTAGAGTTTGCCGAACACCGTCAGATTCTGCCGCACCGTCAGGCGCATCGGCACTTCGACATAAGGGCTCTCGAAATTCATCCGCGCCAACACGCGGTAGCGCTGCCGCGGCATCTGCGCTCCGAGCACGGTGACGCGTCCAGACGTCGGCGTGAGAAGACCCATGATGGTGGCGATGGTGGTCGTTTTGCCCGCGCCGTTGCCACCGAGCAGCGCCGTAATCGAGCCAGGCGCGAGCGTGAATGAAATTCCGTCCACCGCCGGAACGGTATTGTAGATTTTGACGAGCTGGTCGACGGCTATGGGCGGGTGCTGCGACACCGCGCAGATGTGGCGCGCTGGGCGCGACTAGGCAAGAGGTGAAAAAGACTTGCTTAAAGACCGTTCGAAGCCTTGTGCATGGCTGCTATGGAATCGCGCCGTAGAAGCTGGCACAACCTCGGCGAGGAGCCCCCGTGACCGCCATCACCCTCGATCTGGCCGAACGCATTATCGACGCCATTATTGAGCGCGGCGCCGCACTGAATTGCCGGCCGCTGAGCGTGATCGTGGTCGAGCCGGGCTGCAAAGTGAAAGCGTTCAAGAAAGAAGACGGATCGTCGATGATCCGTTTCGAAATGGCCTATGGAAAGGCTTATGCGGCGCTTTCGCTCGGCCGCAGCTCGAAGCTCGTTCGCGAACGCGCGCAGGAGCGGCCGATCTTCATGCGATACCTCATTGCCGCGAGCGGCGATCAGATCTTCCCGGAGGGCGGCGGCATGTTGATCCGTGACAACGAAGGCGAGGTCATCGGCGCGGTCGGGGTGACCGGCGACACCGAAGATAGAGACGATGAACTCGCGGTCCACGGCATTCACGCCGCGGGGCTAAAGACCGACGCGGATTGCATTGGCATGGGGCGGCGGGTCGGTCTGCCGCCGCAGCGTTAGTCGACGATCCTTCCAGCCGCCGGGCGACGACAAAGACGGAGTGGAATCGCATCATGCAGATCGGATTGTTCGACCATGTCGAATATGGCGACCGGCCGCTGGGCAAATTATTCGACGAACGACTGCGTTTTGCCGAAGCCGCCGACGCCGCCGGCCTGTACTGCCTGCATGTCGCCGAGCATCATGCGACGCCGCTTAACATGGTGCCGGTGCCGGGCGTCTATCTCGGCGCCGTCGCGCGCACCGTGCGGCGCATGCGGCTTGGCCCCCTGGTCTATCTATTGCCGCTCTATTCACCGCTGCGGCTGATCGAGGAGATTTGCATGCTCGATCATCTCAGCCATGGCAGGCTTGATGTCGGCGTCGGGCGCGGCGTCTCGCCATACGAGTTGAAGTACCACAAAGTCGAGCACGATCGATCTCGCGACATCTTTATCGATGCGTTCAAGTGCATCAGCGCTGGCTTGACCGGCGACTCGCTGACTTATGCGGGCGAGCACTTTGCCTATAAGGACGTACCGATCGAATTGCGCCCATTGCAGCAGCCGCACCCGCCGTTCTGGTACGGCTCATCCAACGAGATCGGTTCGACCTTTGCCGGCGAGCATGGTCTCCATTTTATTACGCTGGGACCGCCCGCGGTCGCCAAGGCCAACATCGCCGCTTACAAATCCGCGCTGCAAAAACGTGGTGTTCCGGTGCAACCCAAGGCGGAATTTCCGGGCGGCGCGGTGATCGGAGTGCAGCGCCACATTTTCCTCGCCGATACCGATGCCGAAGCGCATCGCTTCGGCAAGCCGGCGATGGACGTTCATCTCGCGCATCTGAATTGGCTGCGCGTCAAACACGGCGACACCGGCCTAACCTCGCGCCTGAACGTGCCGCGCGGCGCCAATTTCGAGGCCTGCATCGAGGATCACACGGTGATTGCCGGCTCGCCGGCCACAGTCCGTGCCGAGATCGAGAGCCAAGTCGCCGAACTCGGGATCAATTATCTCTTGGCCTATTTATTTCTCGGTACGATGTCGCTTGCCGACGCGCTGCGCTCGCTCGATTTGTTCCGCAGCGAGGTCATGCCGCATTTGGCGAAGCTGTAGGCTGCCCCCGTAATGACGCGGCTCGTCACGCGCCGCTATTCTCCGCCGCCTGTTTCTGATCGGCGCGCAGCGCGTCCGGGTGCGGCATGGCGATGACGTTATAGCCGCAATCGACGAAATGGATTTCTCCGGTCACGCCGGTCGACAGGTCGGAAAGCAGGTACAGTGCGGCGCCGCCAAGTTCCTCCAGCGTCACCCCGCGATGCAGCGGCGAATGCCGCTGCTGAAAGGCAAACATCGCGCGCGCATCCCCGATGCCGGCACCGGCCAGCGTTCGGATCGGGCCCGACGAGATGGCGTTGACGCGAATGCGCTCGCCGCCGAAGTCGACGGCAAGGTAGCGCACCGAGGCTTCGAGCGCCGCCTTGGCCATGCCCATCGCGTTGTAATTCGGCATCGCGCGCAGACCGCCGTTATACGTCAGCGTCAGCATGGCGCCGCCGTTCAGCATCATCGCGGCCGCACGCTTGGCGACTTCGGTAAACGAGAAGCACGAGATCAGCATCGTGCGCAGAAAATTTTCGCGCGTGGTATCAGCATAACGTCCGACAAGCTGGGCCTTGTCGGAAAAACCAATCGCATGGACTACGAAATCGAGCGTGCCCCAAGTCCGGCCGAGCTCGGAGAAGACGGCGTTGACGGTGCTAATGTCCTCGACGTCGCACGGGAACACGAGATCGGCTTCGACGGAGGCAGCCAGCGGCTTCACGCGCTTGCCGAGCGCCTCGCCCTGATAGGTAAATGCTAGCTTGGCGCCGTGTTCGGCCAGCGTCTTGGCGATTCCCCAGGCGATCGAGTGGTCGTTGGCGACCCCCATGATCAGGCCGCGCTTACCTTGCATCAACGCGGGCATGCTTCAGGCATCCACGTGCTTGAACACGACCGAAGCGTTGGTGCCGCCGAAGCCGAAGGAATTGGACAGAACACAGCCGAGCTTCACATTGTCCTGCCGCGCGAGAACGATTGGCATGTCGGCAAAAGCCGGATCGAGCCGTTCAATATTTGCGCTCTCGCAGATGAAGCCGGAATTCATCATCAATAGCGAGTAGATCGCCTCCTGCGCGCCGGCCGCACCAAGCGAATGTCCGGATAGCGATTTGGTCGCCGAGATCGGCGGACATTTCGCCCCGAATACTTCGCGAATTGCCTCGATCTCCTTGACATCGCCGATCGGCGTAGAGGTTGCGTGCGGGTTGATGTAATCGACCGGAGGCTTGACCGAGGCGAGCGCCATTTTCATGCAGCGTGCGGCGCCCTCGCCGGACGGCTGCACCATGTCTGAGCCGTCGGAGGTCGCGCCGTAGCCGGCCACTTCGGCGTAGATTTTCGCGCCGCGCGCTTTGGCGCGATCGAACTCTTCGAGGACGAGAACGCCGGCGCCGCCCGCGATCACGAAACCATCGCGATCGGCATCATAGGCGCGGGAGGCCTTCTCCGGCGTCTGATTGAAACTCGATGACATGGCGCCCATCGCATCGAACAATACCGAGAGCGTCCAGTCGAGCTCTTCGCAGCCGCCGGCGAAAATGACGTCTTGCTTGCCAGCCTGAATCGCCTCGTAGGCGTTGCCGATGCAATGATTGGACGTCGCGCAGGCGGATGAAATCGAGTAGTTGACGCCTTTGATTTTGAACCAGGTGGCAAGCGTCGCCGAGGCGGTCGACGACATGGCCTTGGGAACTGCGAATGGGCCGACTCGCTTTGGTCCTTTGCTGCGCGTGATGTCGGCGCTTTCGACGATGGTTCGCGTCGACGGACCGCCCGAACCCATGATGATACCGGTCCGCTCGTTGGAAATGTCGTTCTCTTCCAGGCCGGCATCGCGGATCGCCTGCTCCATGGCGACGTGATTCCAGGCAGCGCCGCCACCCAAGAAGCGCATCGCGCGGCGATCGATTGCCTCGCTCGCCTCGAGCGTCGGCGCGCCATGAACCTGGCAGCGAAATCCGAGCTCGGCATATTGCTGGGCGCGTACGATGCCCGACTTTGCTTCGCGCAGCGAGGCCAACACCTCCTGGGTGTTGTTGCCGATCGAGGCGACGATGCCCATCCCGGTAACGGCGACGCGTTTCATCTCAGCCTCGCTTGGACAGGCCCGTGGCGCTGATGCGATTGAAGGCCAATGTCGTCCTGCGGATCATATCAACGGCTCCGAGCATGATCCTGTGTGGCAGCGGCGTTTTCGGCGCGGGTACCGAAACGCGTTCACGCTCCGGTCGGCTGCGGCTCGGTGTCGCGGAAAAGCCCGACCTTGAGGTCAAGCGCACGATAGATCACCGAGCCGTCCGCGGAGAGCCAGCCGTCGGCGATTCCCAGCACCAGCTTTGAGCGCATCACGCGTTTGATATCGATGCCATAGACGATCTTTTTCATAGTCGGCAGGACCTGACCCGAGAACTTGATTTCGCCCATCCCGAGCGCGCGGCCTTTACCCGGCGATCCGATCCAGCCGAGGAAAAACCCGAGCAATTGCCACAAGGCATCGAGACCAAGACAGCCCGGCATCACCGGATCGCCTTTGAAGTGGCAGGGAAAAAACCACAGGTCCGGCTTGAGCTCGAGCACTGCGCGCACGAGCCCTTTGCCGTATTCACCGCCGACTTCCGCGATCTCGGAAATATGGTCGAACATCAGCATCGGCGGCAGCGGCAATTGCGGGCCTTCGACGAAAAGTTCTCCCCTCCCGCATGCCAGGAGATCCTCATATTCGTATTTCGAGCGGCGTTCTTGCATCCGCGGTCCAGCTCCGCAATTGAGCTCGCGATTTGAGCCCGATTTGAGCCAATGCCCAATTCACTAACATATTGGGTTAGCGCGGCAAAGGCGCAGTTCCAACCATGCCGCAGCCGCATGGTTTGCACGCGCTGGCCGCGCCACAGCGGCGGTTGCAGCATGGAAAACTGTCGTATAATCATTGCATCCGCAACGATCTCGCCGGTGCAGCGCCGGCGGAAATCGGCCACAGGTCACGCGTCACAGGATCGCATGAAACAGCCGCCACCGATCACCTTTGTGCCTAGCGCGCTGGCTCGCCAACCGGCCGCCGAGGTCAATCCCGGCGGATTGACCGGCTGTCCCTGGCATGACGTCAAGGCCAAGCTACGCGGGGTTGGACTGCGCCCGACCCGCCAGCGCATGGCGCTCGGTTGGATTTTGTTCGGCAAAGGCGACCGCCACGTGACCGCGGAAATGCTCTACGAAGAGGCGACGCGCGCCAAGGTGCCGGTATCGCTCGCTACGGTCTACAACACGCTCCATCAGTTCACCGAAGTTGGTTTGTTGCGGCAGGTGGCGGTGGACGGTTCGAGAGCGTATTTCGACACCAATAACTCGATGCACCACCATTTTTTCATCGAGGAACAGAACGTGCTCTTGGATATCCCGACGAACGACGTCGTCGTCGGCAAAGCGCCCGTACCGCCCGAAGGTTACGAAATCGCCCGCATCGATGTGGTAGTGCGGCTGCGCCGCAAGCAGGGCTGAAAGCCCGATCGCGCCGACGTGTGAATATCGCAAACGCGCCTAGCCGGCGCGTTCGCTGTTATTCGACCTTCTCGTTCGGATAGACGCCCCACAGGGCGCTTTGCTCGATCCATCCGGCATAGCCATCGCCGGAAATCTGGCACCACACTCCGGTGCAGCGTTTGACGGAACCGAGCACGCCGACTTGCAGGCGCGCGATGACCGGGCTGTGACTGTCCGCAGCTTGATACAGCGGCGCCAGATCCGTTTTGTTTTTCAATTGCACCGCGGCCATGCGCTTGCCGGAGAGCAGGGAATGATAGACCCAGCCCTCGGCGCCGTCACAGTCGCGAATGCGGCGCCAATTCTCGAATTCCGCGGTGATTTCGACCGGCCAGCCAGCCCGCGTATAGATCCAGGCGACGTCGTGGGCTTTGTCCGGGCCGCCGCGTACCATTACCCGGTCGGCTTTGAGGCTAACGAATCGTGGAACCGGCAACCCGCTGGTGATTGCATCGCTGCCGGCGGCAGCCGGGAACGTGGCATAGCCGAGTGCAAGTAGCGCTGCCAGCGCGGCGCGGACCGAAAAGGTCGACCTGCCACGTTGTTGCGCCATCGACCGCTCGCCCCATCCGCATTGCCACGAACGCGCCGCTTTGCCGGCGCGCTTTGTGGGAGTATTGGCCATCTGCTAAAGATTTTGACCCGACCGCGCTCCCGGGTTGCAGTGTCGGCGAGCGCGGTTAAGGAGACCTGAACGGGCGGGATTGGAACGGCAGGATTGCAAACGGCTGTTGCAAAGCGTTCAATTGCAGGGCTGAATTTACCCGTCCACTGCAATTATCTGGTGCGAGAGGCAGTGCATGGCGACGGGCAAAAAGCCGTTGGTTGTGGTCACCCGTCGGCTGCCCGACAGCGTCGAAATGCGCATGCGCGAGCTGTTCGACGCGCGTCTTAATTCCAGCGACAAACCGATGACGCACGGCCAGCTTGTCGATGCGGTCAAGACCGCCGACGTGCTGGTGCCGACGGTCACCGACCACATCGACCGCGCGGTGCTCAGCCAATCGGGCGACCGGCTCAAACTCATCGCCAATTTTGGCAATGGCGTCGACAATATCGACGTCGCTACGGCAGTGCAGCGCGGCATTACCGTCACCAACACGCCCGGCGTCCTCACCGAGGACACCGCCGACATGACCGTGGCCTTGATCCTGGCCGTGCCGCGGCGGCTCGCGGAGGGCGCGCAGGTCCTCACCGGCGACCGCGAATGGGCCGGCTGGAGTCCGACCTGGATGCTCGGTCACCGCATCTGGGGCAAGCGGCTTGGTATCATCGGGCTCGGCCGGATCGGCCAAGCGGTCGCGCGACGCGCCCAGGCGTTCGGACTGAAAATCCACTATCACGATCGTCGCCGTGTCGCGATGGAGATCGAGGAAGAGCTGCACGCGACCTATTGGGAAAGCCTCGATCAGATGCTCGCGCGCATGGACATCATCTCGATCAATTGTCCGCACACGCCAGCGACCTATCACCTGCTTTCAGCGCGTCGCCTTAAGCTGATCCGCCCCGAAACTTATATCGTCAACACCGCCCGCGGCGAGGTGATCGACGAGAATGCATTGGCGCGCTTGATCGAGACTGGCGACATTGCCGGCGCCGGGCTCGACGTGTTCGAGCACGAGCCCGCGGTGAACCCGAAGCTGATCAAGCTCGCGCGCAGCGGCAAAGTAGTGCTGCTGCCGCATCTCGCGTCGGCCACGCTCGAAGGCCGCGTCGACATGGGCGAGAAGGTCATCGTCAACATCAAGACCTTCCTTGACGGCCACCGTCCGCCCGATCGCGTTCTGCCGTCGATGCTATAAGCCAATTCAAGCAAAACCGATGCGCCCGTACATCATCGCGCTGCGACGCTTTGGCTTTTTTGCGCTTGCGGCAACGCTGGCGCTGCCGCTTCTCGCGCGGAGCGACGAGCGCGCCGCGGACAATATCATTCGCGGTACGTCCGCGCCGGTCGGGCAGGGCGGGATGGTCGTGGCGCAGGAGGCGCTCGCCGCCCGCGTCGGCGCGGATATTCTGCAAAAGGGCGGCAACGCAATTGATGCCGCGGTTGCCGTCGGCTTTACGCTGGCCGTCACCTTTCCGCGCGCCGGCAATATCGGCGGCGGCGGCTTCATGGTGATCCATCTGGCCAATGGCACGGACACCACGATCGATTACCGCGAAACCGCGCCGGCGGGCATTCATGCCAAGAGCTTTCTCGACGAGACTGGCAATGCCGATCCCGGCAAGTCGCGCGATTCCGCACTGGCGGTGGGCGTGCCGGGCACCGTCGCCGGTCTGGCGCTCGCCGAGCAGAAATATGGCTCAGGGAAGTTCACGCTCGCCGAACTGATCGCACCGGCGATCGACTTGGCGCAAGACGGCGTCACGGTTACCGAAGACGCCGCGGCTGCACTGGTCAATCGCCGGCTCGTGCGCTGGCCGGCATCGGCAAAGATCTTCAAAAAAAGCGATGGCGGTGCGCTCGGGCGAGGCGATCGACTGGTGCAGGCCGAGCTTGCCGATTCGCTGCACGCCATCGCGCGCGACGGTCCGCGGGCGTTCTACCAGGGTCTGATCGCCGAAAAAATCGCGGTCGCAGTATTGAGCGCCGGCGGCGTAATGACAGTCGACGATTTGAGGAATTATCAGGCGACGGAGCGCGCGCCAGTTCGCGGCAGCTATCGCGGCTACGACGTCATCTCCATGGCGCCGCCATCCTCAGGCGGCGTCGGACTGATCGAGATGCTCAATATTCTGGAGGGTTACGATCTCGGAGCCATCGCGCATTCCGACGAAGCGAAGGCGACGCATTTGCTGGTGGAAGCGATGAAGCGCGGCTATGCCGATCGCACTTTGTTTCTTGGCGATCCAGAGCGCGTTCAGAACCCGGTCGCGCTCTTGACCTCGAAAGCCTATGCGGCCGGATGGCGCGCCGGCATCGATCCGGTTCACGCCACCGCCGCTGCGGATATCCGCTCAGGCGGCACGGTGCAGCCGGAGGGCCGCAACACCACGCATTTTTCCGTGATCGACCGCTTCGGCAATGCGGTGGCCAATACCTATACGCTCAATTTCAACTTCGGCGTCGGCCTCGTCGCCGAAGGAACCGGCATCTTGCTCAACAACGAGCTCGACGATTTTGCCGCCAAGCCTTATGTGCCGAATGCCTTCGGCCTACTCGGCGCCGAAGCCAACGAGCCGGGCCCAGGCAAGCGGCCGCTATCCTCGATGACGCCGACGATCCTGCTCAAAGACGGCAAGCCCTTTCTCATCACCGGCTCCCCCGGTGGCAGCCGCATCATCACCACGGTGCTGCAAATCATCGTCAATGTGATCGACCGCGGCATGGACTTGGCGGCGGCGGTCGCGGCGCCGCGCATCCATGATCAATGGATGCCGGACCAGGTCTATGCCGAGCCGGATGTACCCGAAGCGGTGATCGCCGCGTTACAGGCAGGCGGCGACAAAGTCGTTGCGCAGCCGCCGTTCACCTCGGCGAATTCGATCATGATCACGCCGCAAGGTTTTGTCGGCGCCGCCGACCCGCGCTCGCGCGACGCGCTTGCGGTCGGTTTTTAAGTTAAGTCGCGTTCTCCGGATGATGCGGGTGGTTGGCGGTCGATGCCAGCGCCATGACGACCACGGCGCAGACCGCGATCGGCACGAAGCCGGCGAACGGCTTATGGGTGAGATCCCACAGCCAGCCGCTGGCGATCGACAGCACCATGGCGATGCTGTAGCTGATCGTGAACATGCCGGCCGAAGTGCGATGCACGTCGTCGGGCGCGCTGAGCACCGAAGGCAGCGCCAGGACAAGCACAAGAACGGCGGTGGTGACAAAGCCCAGCACGCCGGACCAGAACACGATCCATAATCCGCTCGTCGTCATAATCCCAATCAGGCTGGCAAGCGACAGCGCGCCGGCGACGACATAGGCCCAAGGTTGTTTCACCAGCCGGCCGGCAACGGCGAGCATAGCGAGCGAAGCCGGCAGCTGACAAATATTCTCCGCCGTAAGCGCACTCGAAATCAGGTCGGGTCGGCCGTCAGTAGTGAGAAAATCGGGCAGGAAGGCATTGGTGACGAAATACATTGCGTTGATGCTGCCGAGGATCGCACCGAGCCGCCAGATCAGCGGACGCCGCCACTCGGGCCACCACCGGAGTCCGGCCGTGGAGTTGCCATTGGCGCCCTGCGGCCGCGGCGCACAAGCGAGGACCAATAAAGCGGTGACGAAGACCGGCACCGACCAGACGACGAAGTTGAGGCGCCAGCTATTGTCGAAAAGCGGTAGAATGAGCGGAATGGTCAGCGCCACCGCAATCGTTTCGCCGGCAAGCAGCCCATTGGTGTAGACGGCCGTGGCGAATCCGATCCGGCGCGGAAACCAGGCGCGAACCAGCGGCGGCAGCGCGGGCTGCATAATCGAGACGCCGGCCGCCATGATGATCGTCGTCGCAAAAAGCATCGCCGCGTTCGGCAATGCGGCGCGCGCAGTCGAGCCGATGGCATTGATGAGGAGGCCGATCACGAGTGCGGGCACGATGCCGAAGCGCGCGATGAGGACGGCGCCTGGAATGGCCACGAGCGCGAACAACATCGGCGCCAGGCTCGAGAGCCAGCCGACATCCGTCTCCGATAGGTTGAGATCGGCGTGAAGGAATGGAATCACCGGCGGCAGCGCCAAGACCGTGATGCGCAGGCACATGCCGGAGAGCCAGAGCAGACCTAATGCAAACACGCCCTGATCCGATATCGGGCGTCCTTCATTTGCGGTGCTGAGGGTCACGGCATCGATCCCGCCCGACATTGCGGCCTTCCGGCACGCAAACTGGTGACGGGCGAGCCTTCGATCAAATCAAGGATTCTGGAGCGGGCGAAGGGATTCGAACCCTCGACCCCAACCTTGGCAAGGTTGTGCTCTACCCCTGAGCTACACCCGCATCCGAGAAGGTAAAGCCATAGGCTTTCATCCTGGCCGCCCAGAGTCTATGCCAAAGGCCGCCAAGCTTTGCAACCGCGGCCAACCGGCTCATTTCTGGAACATGCTCTGATGCCCGCCACGCCGGACGAGCTTTTCGCCTATCTGGACACGCTCGGGATTGCCCACAAGACCGTCACCCATCCGGCGGTGTTCACGGTCGAGGAGGCGCGCGAGTTGCGTGGCGCGATTGCCGGCGGGCATACCAAAAACCTGTTCCTGTGCGACAAGAAAGGTGCCGCTTATCTCGTGGTCGCCGCCGAAAATGCAGCCGTGGAGCTGCGGGGCCTGCACCGCCTCCTCGGCGCATCGGGCCGCTTTTCGTTCGGCTCGGCCGAGCTGCTGCACGAACTCCTCGGCGTGGCGCCGGGGTCGGTCACCCCGTTCGCTGCCATGAACGACAAGGCGGGGTGCGTGCGCGTCGTGATTGACGCCCCTTTGCTGAAACATGAGGTGCTGAACTTTCATCCTCTGGTGAATACCGCGACGACGAGCGTCTCGCGGGAGGGATTGCTCACATTTTTGCGGGATACCGGTCACGAGCCGCGGATCGAGTCGGTTTCCGGCCCGTTTTAAAGGCCGATTGCATTGCGTGGTTTTCTTCCCATTTAATCAACCGAATGGGTCATTTATGTCGCGTGGGGAACGCGGCCGAGTTGGGCGAAACCAGAAATTTGGGCGGAAGACGACATGTTGCAAGCTTCGGGAACGACGACTTCGGAAGCGTTGGTCAAGGACACGACGACGCAAACCTTTGTGAAAGACGTCATCGAGGAATCCAAGCGCCAGCCAGTCCTGGTCGATTTTTGGGCGCCCTGGTGTGGGCCGTGCAAGCAGCTCACGCCGGTTCTGGAGAAGGCCGTCAAGGCTGCGAAGGGCAAGGTCAAGCTCGTCAAGATGAATATCGATGAGCATCCCTCGATTGCGGCCCAGATGGGCATTCAGTCGATTCCGGCAGTGATCGCTTTCGCCAATGGCCAACCCGCCGACGGCTTCATGGGCGCATTGCCCGAGGGCCAGGTGGTGGCGTTCCTGGAACGGCTCACCAAAGAGCGTATCGGCGGCGAAGCGAAGGATCTCGTCGATACCGCCGACGCTACGCTCGCTGCCGGCGATGCCGCCGGGGCGGCGGACGTCTATGGCCAAATCCTTGCCGAGGACAGCTCCAACGTGCCGGCCCTTGCCGGGCTGGTGCGCTGCTATGTGCAAACAGGCGCGCTCGATCGGGCGCGGCAAACGCTGGCAATGGTCCCGGCGGGCAAGCAAAACGACCCCGCCGTAGCGGCCTCGCGCGCCGCGCTTGAACTCGCCGAACAGGCCAAGACTGTCGGGCCGGTCGGCGAGCTCGAACAAAAAGTCGCCGCCAATCCGCTCGATCATCAGGCGAGGTTCGATCTTGCGGTCGCCCTCAACAGCAAAGGTCGCCGCCAAGACGCGCTCGAACATCTGCTCGCCATCGTCAAGCGCGATCGCAAATGGAACGACGACGCCGCGCGCAAGCAGCTGGTGCAGTTTTTCGATGCATGGGGTCCGACCGATGAAGCCACGATCGATGGGCGCAAGCAGTTGTCGTCGATCCTGTTCGCCTAATATGCAGTAATGTTCGGTGCCGTCGCCGGCGCGAGCTGGAGTGCGACATGCCGATGAACACGACATACAAAGGGCCGGAGGCGCTGCCCGATGTTATTCCGGTATTTCCGCTCCCTGGTGCGTTGCTGCTGCCCCGCGGACAGATGCCGCTCAACATTTTCGAGCCGCGCTATCTGGCGATGATCGAGGACACGTTGCGATCGCTGCATCGCATGATCGGCATGATCCAGCCCGATCCGGCGCATCCCGGGCAAGACCAAAACAAGCCGCATTTGTTCAAAGTCGGCTGCGTCGGCCGCGTCACCCAATTTGCCGAGAGCGGCGACGGCCGCTATCTGATCCAGCTCACCGGTATTTCCCGGTTTCGCATCGAGGAGGAATTGCCGGTGATGACGCTTTACCGACAATGCCGCGTCACCTATGCGCCCTTCATCGACGATTTCGCCGCCCGCAAGGGCGAGGAACAGGTCGATCGCAAGGCGCTGTTGCGCGCGCTCACCGAATTCCTCAAGGCCAATAATCTCAAGGCCGATTGGGAAGGTATCGAGAATGCGCCCAATGAAGCGCTGGTCAACGCGCTGGCAATGATGTCGCCTTACGATGCCGCCGAGAAACAGGCAATGCTCGAAGCGCCCGATCTCAAAACCCGCGCCGAAATCCTGGTTGCGGTCACCGAAATCGAGCTTGCCAAGAGCAAGACACCCGGCGAAACACCATTGCAGTAATTTTCCACTCCGTGAAGCGGGGAGGATTAGGGTATGCGATTTGATTGGAGATCATGATGTCCGACCGCCCCGCCGATAGCGTCGACCCCAAATTGCTGGAGATTTTGGTCTGCCCGCTGACCAAGACGCCGCTTGAATACGATGCGCAGAAGCAAGAATTGATCTCGCGCGCGGCAAAGCTTGCCTATCCGATCCGCGATGGCATACCGATCATGTTGCCGGAGGAAGCGCGGCGGATCGAGTAAGCTCGGAATCTGCTCTAGCGCCGTCATGCCCGGCACTCGGGTCCCGCCTCCGGCGGGCCCTAGTGTAAATCTTGTGCGGGGCACCCACGTCTTTCAGGATGGTGGGAGTCTAAGACGTGGATGGCCGGACCAAGTCCGGCATGACGAATAGGGAGAACCAAGGTGACCAAGTCCGGCATGACGAATAGGGAGAACCAAGGTGATCAAGATCTGGGGCCGCAACACCTCGTCGAATGTGCAGAAGGTGATGTGGGCGATCGGCGAGATCGGCCTGCCGCATCGGCGCATCGATGTCGGCGGACAATTTGGCAAAAACCGCGAGCCGGCTTATCTCGCCATGAACCCGAACGGGCTTGTGCCGACGCTCGAGGAAGAAGACGGCTTTCTGTTGTGGGAATCGAACAGCATCGTCCGCTATCTCGCCGCTAAGCACAAAGCCGCAACGCTCGAGCCCGCGGATCTGCGCGCCCGCGCACTAGCCAGCAAGTGGATGGATTGGCAGCTCACGGTTGCCGGACCGGCGATCTTCGGGTGTTTCTGGGGCCTGATCCGCACGCCGCCGGAAAAACGCGACCATGCCGTCATCGAGGACTCGAAAAAGAAAACAACCGCGGCAATGAGCATGATGGACCAGCAATTGGCCAAGACCGCCTATCTTGCCGGCGATGATTTCTCTTATGGCGATATTCCGGTCGGCATCATCGCTTACCGTTACCGTCAACTCGTCCCGGAACGCCCGTCGCTGCCCAATTTCGAGCGCTGGTATGCGGCAATCTCGTCGCGGCAGGCTTTCAAGGATCACGTCGCGGCGGTGCCGCTGACGTGAGCTTTTCCCGGGCGCGGCGCAGCACGAAGTGGTGCACTGCAGACCCGGGATCGTCTTACGCTCGAATTTGTGACGATCCGGGAAACGCAGTGATTACTCCGCCGCGGCGCGCGCACCGCCGGAATGCGCCGAGACGATGTAATCCATCGCCGCCTGCACGCCGCCTTTCTTGTGCGGGATGCCGGCGATGCCGAGCGCCATTTCAGTCACGGCGAGCGCGCCCATTTGCCAGCCGTCGTTGACATCGCCGAGATGGCCGATGCGGAAATATTTCTTCGCATAAGGCCCGAAGCTAGCGCCATAGGAAATGTTGAACGTATCGAGCGCGAGATTGCGAAACGCGTCGGCATCGTGGCCCTCGGGTAGGAGCACCGCCGTAACCGTGGGCGAGTAATATTTCGGATCGCGGCAGAGAATTTCGAGACCCCAGGCGCGCACCGCGCGTCGCGTCGCCTCGGCAAGGCGTGCATGGCGCGCGAACACGTTGTCGAGGCCTTCCTCGTGCAGCATTTCGATCGACACGGCGAGGCCCTGCAAAATCTGCGTCGCCGGGGTATAGGGAAAGAAGCCGATCTTGTTCATCGCCAGCATCTCGTCCCAGGCCCAGAACGATTTAGGCAGTTTGGAGGTCTTCGCCGCCGCCAGCGCCTTGTCGCTGAGGGCGTTGAACGACATGCCGGGTGGCAGCATCAGCCCTTTCTGCGCGCCGCCGACCGTGACGTCGACGCCCCATTCGTCGTGGCGATAATCGGTCGAGGCGAGCGAGGAAATCGTGTCGACCATCAAGAGCGCGGGATGCCCGGCGGCATCGATCGCCTTGCGGATCGGGTCGATCGGGGAGAGGCAGCCGGTCGCTGTCTCGTTATGTAAGACGCAGACTGCCTTGATCTCGTGCGCCTTGTCCTTGCGCAGGTAATCCTCGATTTTGGCGGGATCGGCGCCGGTGCGCCAATCGCCGGGAATGAATTCGGGTTTGAGCCCGATCTTCTGCGCCATGACCTTCCACAGCGTGGCGAACTGGCCGGTCTCGACCATCAGCACGCGATCACCTGGCGAGAGCGTATTGACCAAAGCCGCTTCCCAGGCGCCGGTGCCGGTCGCGGTGTAGATGATTACCGGACTGGTGGTCTTGAAGATCGTCTTGATGCCGTCGAGGCAGCTTTTGGCCAGTTTGGCGAATTCCGGCCCGCGATGGTCGATGATCGGCGTGTCCATGGCCCGCAACACGCGGTCAGGCAGCGGCGTCGGCCCGGGAATCTGCAAAAAGTGACGCCCGACGGCGCGCGATGAATTCTGCGGCATTTTCGGCACTCCTGTTCGGTAGCCTTGCGGACCGATAGGCCGAACGCGAATAAAGAAAGTCCTGGGCGCGCGTCCGGGGCGCTCGCGGCTTGTGGCGTTGAATAACGAATGCGACATTCGGGTCAAGCCCCGAACCCGCCGCACGGCCGCGCTGGACGACGCGCCGGCGATTGCCCACGGAATCGACGGAGACATTCTTGCCGGCACGGCTTGAGCCAGCCCTCGAAAAGACGCTCGAACGGCGGCTTCGGACCGAGCAAGCCGGCCTCGTTCGCTTCGACGCATTTACCCGCGGGCGCTATGCGACCGATGCCTCGCATTATCAAGTCATGCCACTCGGCGTCGTCGCGCCGCGCTCAATGGAAGGTGCGGAACGGGTGCTTGCGGTATGCCGTTCCGAGGGCGTTGCCGTGACGCCACGGGGCGGCGGCACCTCACAGGCGGGGCAGACCGTCAACCATGCGATCATCCTGGATTGCTCGCAATATCTCGATCGCATTATTGAGCTTGACGCCGCCGGCCGGCGCTGCGTGGTCGAGCCGGGCATCGTGCTCGACGAGCTCAACCGCGCGCTCAAACCACACGGCCTTTGGTTCCCGGTCGACATCTCGACCGCGTCCCGCGCCACGATCGGCGGCATGGTCGGCAATAATTCCTGCGGCGCACGCTCGCTGCGCTACGGCAATACCCGCGAAAATGTGCTCTCGATCGATGCGACGCTCGCCGACGGCACGCGCGCGCATTTCGGCCGCATCGGCGAAGCGGGTGTCGATGTGCCGCCCGCGCTTGTGCGCGATCTAATCGCCATCGCTGCGCGCGAAGCGGGTGAAATCGAGCGGCGATTTCCGAAAGTGCAGCGCCGGGTCGGCGGCTACAATCTCGACGCGATTGTCCCCGGCCGCAACGACCTCAATCTCGCGCATCTGTTGGTCGGCTCCGAAGGCACGCTCGCCTTTTCGCGCCAGATCGAACTGAAGCTCTCACCGCTTTTGGGACGGCGCGCCGTCGGCGCCTGCCATTTCGGCAGCTTCCACGCCGCGATGATGGCGGCGCAGCACATCGTCAAGCTCGGCCCGATCGCGGTGGAGCTGATCGACCGCACCATGCTCGGCCTCGCCCGCGACATCGCCATGTTCAAGCCGACGGTGGACGCGTTCCTGCGCGGCGATCCCGAAGCCATCCTCTTTGTCGAATTTGCCGAGGACGACCGGGAAAATGCCCGACGCCTGAAAGCACTGCATGAGCTGGTCGACGATCTCGGCCTGTCATGGGACGGCGTCGGCGCGAAATGGGGCGTCGTCGTCGATGTGCTCGATGCCAAGCTGCAGACCGCGATCGGTGAAGTACGCACTGCCGGTCTGAACATCATGATGTCGATGAAGGAGGAGGGCAAACCGATCTCTTTCGTCGAAGACTGTGCCGTTCCGCTCGAACATCTCGCCGACTACACGGCGCGGCTTAGCGAAATCTTCGAAAGGAACGGCACGCGCGGGACCTGGTACGCCCACGCCGCGGTGGGCTGCCTGCACGTGCGACCAGTACTCAATTTGCGGCTTGATAAAGATGTGCGCGCGATGCGGGCCATCGCCGAAGAAGCATTCGCCATGGTCCGCGAATACAAAGGCTCGCATTCCGGCGAGCACGGCGACGGCATCGTGCGCTCCGAATTCCACGAGCAGATGTTCGGCGCCGAGCTGACGCGCGCATTCACCGAGGTGAAGGACCGGTTCGATCCACAGAACCTGCTCAACCCCGGCAAGATCGTGCGCGCGCCGAGGTTCGACGACCGCAATTACTTTCGCTACCGCCCCGGTTATGGCGGCGCGATAGCCACAACCGCGCTCGACTGGTCGGCTTATCCCGGCGCCGGATTTCAGGGCGCGGTCGAGATGTGCAACAACAACGGCGCATGCCGCGCACTCGCCGGTGGCGTCATGTGTCCCAGCTACCGTGTCACGCGCGACGAACGCGATGTCACCCGCGGACGCGCCAATACGCTGCGGCTCGCCATCACCGGCCAGCTCGGACCGGACGCGCTGACGTCAGACGAATTGGCCGAGACGCTCAAACTCTGCGTCTCATGCAAAGCGTGCCGGCGCGAATGTCCAACTGGCGTCGACATGGCGCAGATGAAGATCGAAGTGTTGCGAGCGCGCACGGAAAAGCTCGGCCTGTCGCTGCATGACCGCCTGGTCGGCTATCTGCCCCGCTATGCGCCACACGCCGCCCGGCTGCCTTGGCTCTTCAATTTGCGTGACCGCGTTCCCGGCGCGGCGAAGCTCTCGGAAGGCCTGAGCGGGTTCAGCGCGCGGCGCCCGCTGCCGAAATGGCGCAGCGACTATTTTTGCGATCGGAAACTTTCCGCACCGTCCAAAGGACAGCGTGGCGAAGTCGTGCTGTTCGCCGACACGTTTAATCGCTATTTCGAACCCGAAAACATCGAAGCGGCGATCGCAGTGCTCGCGGCCGGTGGCTACGCGACACATTTAGTGCCGCCGCCGCCCGGCGGCAGACCATTGTGTTGCGGCCGCACCTTCCTCGCCGTAGGTAAAACCGACGAAGCCCGGCGCGAGGCGGAGCGCACAGTCGCCGCAGTGGCGCCGTATGTCGAGCGCGGCTTGCCGCTGATCGGGCTTGAACCGAGTTGCCTGTTCAGCTTCCGCGACGAAATCCCGGCGCTCCTCAAAGACCCGACAGCAGGACAAGTCGCAGGCCGCGCCGTGCTGCTCGAAGAATTCCTGACCGCTGAGGCCGCTGCCGGCAAACTCGATATCAAGTTCCAGCCGGCCAAGCGGCGGGCGTTCCTCCACGGCCATTGTCACCAAAAATCATTTGGCGCGATGAAAGCCGTCGAAGCGGCGCTTCGCCTTGTGCCCGAGCTTGATGTCGCGACAGTCGAATCGAGCTGCTGCGGCATGGCCGGCGCGTTCGGATACGATGCCGAGACCATCGAAGTCTCCCGCGCCATGGGAGAACTGTCGCTGCTGCCGGCAATCCGCCAAGCGCCGGCTGATGCCATCATCGTGGCTGACGGCACGTCGTGCCGGCAGCAGATCCGCGATGGGGCTGGCCGCGAGGCGCTGCACGTCGCCCGCGTGCTGGCGACGGCACTGCCGTCAATCGGCACGACATGATGACAAACACGGATTGTGCGCGGTCGATCTAGGCCGAACTATGCTAGAAATTTGCGCCGATGGTCGAGAATGTTTTTTCCAACAAAACGATCCGATGAGGTGAATCGAATGAAGCGGCGCGATTTCATCGCAGTTTTGATCTGGAGACAGCTTTCGCGGCGTTTGCGCAACGACGGGTTGCTGCTTTGGTGGTCGGCTCCGATCCGTTTTTCTATAGTGAACGCGCGCCACTTGCTGCCCTGGCCGCACAGCGTCCGTTGCCGGCGATCTATTATGATCGGGAATTCGTAGCCGCTGGCGGTCTCATGAGCTATGGAGCGAGCGTGACCGACGCCTATCGCCAAGCCGGCGTCTTTACCGGCCGTTTCCTCAAAGGCGATAAGCCCGCCGACAATCGGCGCGACAGCACCGTGCCGTCGGCATTTGACGCGGAGCGCAGTCATGTCTCCCGCTCGAGCGCGCTCTCGTGCCAGCGGCGCAGTGCCAGGTAGTTGACCAGCGACAGCGCATAGAAAATCGCGATGCCGGCGACGGAGAGCAGCAGCAAGGCCGCAAACATCCGCGGGATATTGAGGCGGTAACCCGATTCGGCGATGCGGTAGGCAAGCCCCGAGCCGGCACCGGCCGAGCCCGCCGCGATTTCAGCGACGACCGCGCCGATCAGCGACAGCCCGCCGGCAATACGCAGACCGCCGAGAATGTAGGGCAGCGCCGAGGGAAGCTTGAGATACCACAAGACCTGTCCTCGTGACGCGCCGTAGAGCGTGAGCAGATCGCTGAGATTGCGGTCTACCGAATGCAGGCCCAGCGTCGTGTTCGCCAACACCGGAAAGAACGCAACAATCCAGGCGCATACCAAGACTGCAAGCGGTTGCGGCAGATAAATCAATAGCAGCGGCGCAATGGCGACAATCGGCGTCACTTGCAGGATGACGGCATAGGGATAGAGCGAATATTCGAGCAGGCGCGATTGGTTGAACAATACGGCCAATGCGACGCCGCCAAATGCGGCGAGCAGGAAACCTTCGACAGTCGTCGCCAGCGTGACCAGGAGCGATTGGAACAGCAACGCCCAATCCTCGATCAGCGTGCGCAGAATGAGGCCGGGACCGGGCAGCACATAGGGCGGAATATTCTTGATCTGCACGACCGCTTCCCAGATCAACAGCCCGATCGTGAGCACAACTATCGGAAGCGCCACCCGGAGCAAGCGGTCGTATCGGTCCGCAACTGACACCTGCTTCACGGCCGCTCTCCCGCGATCGCCTGGGCCAGCGCCGCCGAGGCCCGCCGGCAAAGTGCGGCATATTCGGCCGACGTACGAAAGTTTTGGTCGCGCGGATAAGGCGCGTCGATTGGAAGTTCGGCAAAAATGCGCCCTGGACGCGCCGTCATCACCAGAATGCTGCTCGATAGATAAACCGACTCGAAGACGGAATGCGTTACAAAGATCACCGTGGTTTCGGTCGCCTGCCAGAGCTGCAATAGATCGTTGTTGAGCTTAAATCGGGTGATCTCGTCGAGTGCGGCAAATGGTTCGTCCATCAGCAGGAGTCGCGGCTCGGTCACGAGAGCGCGCGCGATCGAGACCCGCATGCGCATGCCGCCGGACAATTCGCGCGGAAAAGCGTGCGCGAATTGGGCAAGCCCAACGCTATCAAGCACGCGCGCGACCCTTCCTTCGACCTTATCAGCGGCCATGCCCTTGAGTACCAGCGGCAGGGCGACATTCTTGAACACGCTCGCCCATGGCATCAGCGTCGGTTCCTGAAACACAAAGCCGATGAGGCTTGCCGTGTCGGCAGTCACGGCCTGGTCTGGCCACTCGACCGCGCCGTGGCTTGGCGCAGTCAAGCCGGCAATGATGCGCAGCGCCGTCGATTTGCCGCAACCTGAAGGTCCGAGCAGCGTAAGGAATTCGCCGGCGCGCATGTTGAAATCGAGCTTGGAAAGCGCGAGCGTGCCGTTGGGAAATGTCTTGTCGACCCCGCGCAGGGCAAGCAGCGAAGGGGCGGTCCGCGATTGGATGGCCGGCGACATCGTCGATTATTGCTTTGGCTGCAGAATGAGCCCGACCTTTTTGCCGACGAATTGCAGCGTGTAACCTTTGCGGTAATCGAGCGACGATTTTGCCACGCCCGCCCGCACCATTTCGTCGAAAAAATGCTTCATGCGCGCGTCGGTCATTGCGCCGACGCCGAGCGCGAGCGTGTCGCCGGAATCGACGATGCCGTATTCCTTCATCGCGTCGACGCAATAGGCCAACAGTTCGTCGGTCATTTCCGGGTTTTGCTTCTTGATCAGCGCATTGGCGGCTTTGTTGTCGCCGTAAACATAGTTGTACCAACCGATGATTGAGGCATCGACAAAGCGCTGCACGAGATCAGGTTTTTTATCGACAAGATCGCGCCGCGTCTCGATCAATGTCGAATAAGGTGAAAATCCCTGGTCAGCGAGCAGGAACACTTGCGGCATAAATTTTGCCGCCTTGGCGATCGCGAACGGCTCAGACGTCACGTAGCCCTGCATCGCGCTCGATTTATTGGCAAGAAACGGCTGCGGGTTGAACGTGTAGGGCCGCACTTGCGCATCCGTGAAGCCGAAGTCGGCCTTGAGCCACTGGTAATAGGTGGCGATGCCTTCTTTGGAGATGAAAAGCGTGAGCTTTTTTAGGTCGGTGAATTTGTCGATGCCCTGGTCCGGATGCGCGATCAGCACCTGCGGATCTTTCTGAAATATGGCGGCGACTTCGATCGTTGGTACGTTTTGCTCAACCGCGTCGAAGGCTTGCAGCGTATTGGCGCTGAGAAAAAAATCGATCTTGCCGACCGGCAGCAGGATACGGTTGTTGACGTTCGGTCCGCCCGGCACGATGGTCACGTCGAGGCCGTATTTCCGATACGTGCCGTCGGCCAGCGCCTGATAAAAGCCGCCATGCTCGCCTTGCGCGACCCAATTGGTGGCGAACGAGACTTTGTCCAGGGCCTTGTCCGAATTCTCCGCGAATGCGAAGCCGCACGCTGCGACAGTGAGCGCAAGGCTCCCCACCGCAATCTTAAGCATCGTCATGACCGCCATCAGTTGCTCCTGCCTGCCGGGGACGCGACAATAGAGTATGCCCGCACTAAAGTCAGATTGCTTAACCCCAAACGAGTGAAGTTATGGCGCTGCCGAAACGCGACTGGCTCGATATGACCTGGCAGGAGATCGCCGCCGCACCGACGGAACGCTGGATCGCGGTTTTGCCCTTGGCCGCGGTCGAGCAGCATGGGCCGCATCTGCCGCTCGGCGTCGATAGTTACATTGCCGATGCGTATCTGGCGCGCTCGCTCGACATTCTGCCGGCGGATCTCCCGGTCACTTTTCTCCCCACACAGCGCATAGGGATTTCGACCGAGCATCTGGCCTATTCGGGAACGCTCAGCCTGTCGGCGGCGACCGCAATCGCGGCCTGGATCGAGCTCGGCGAGAGCGTCGCGCGCGCCGGGCTGCGCAAACTCGTTCTCGTTACCAGCCATGGCGGCAATGTCGCGGCGATGGAGTTGGTGGCGCGCGATCTGCGTGCGCGCTTCGGCATGCTGGCGGTCACCGTCGGCTGGCACCGCTTCGGCTATCCCGAGGCGGCCTTCTCGGCCGAGGAAAAGAAGCATGGCATCCACGCCGGCGACATCGAGACCTCGCTGATGCTGGCGGCGATGCCGGCCACGGTGCGCATGGACAAAGCGGCGCGCGCTGCTCCTGAGACATTGAAAATGGCGCAGGAGTTTAAATGGCTCGGCGCTTATCGGCCGGCGGGCTTTGCCTGGATGACCCAAGACCTTCATCCAAGCGGCGCGGTCGGCGACGCGACGCTAGCGAAGGCCGACAAGGGCGACGCGGCTTTGGCGCAAGGCGCACAGGCTTTTGTCGAATTGTTGCGCGAGATCGACCGTTTCGATCCGTCGCGGCTGCGCGACGGGCCGCTTATGCAGAAATAGTTTTTGTTCGCTTTCCCAGCGGATTGTGATCGTCCGCTGGGCTTTATGTCACACTCGCGCACCGACTGAATGTGGTACCCCTGATCGATCCTGTTCCCTTCGGGAAGCATATGCGGCGACGCGAGTTCATCGGTCTACTCGGTAGTGCGCCGACTTTGTGGCCGCTCGCGGCGCACGCTCAGCGGTCGGCGACGCAGCGAATAGCGATTTTCCATCCTGCAATCCCAGCTACGCTGCTGACCGAGACGGGCGGAGGAAGCGCATGGGGCGCGTTTTTTGGCGAGCTGCGCCGCTTGGGTTACGTCGAAGGCGAAAATCTGATCATCGAGCGGTATTCCGCCGAGGGCCATCATGAGCGCTATGCCGATTTTGCTCGGGAGATCGTGACCCGCAAGCCGGATGTGATCGTCACCGGGACCAATCCGGTCGTGATCGCCTTCAAGGCAGCCACCACGACAATACCGATTGTTGCGTTCATGATAGATCCGCTGCAAGCGAGGTTGGTCACCAGCCTCAGTCGGCCGGGCGGTAACCTCACCGGTATTACCCTCGATGCCGGCATCGAGAATTGGGCGAAGCGTTTGCAGATCCTGAAAGAAGCGATCCCTTCAACGACCAAGGTTGTGTTTCTGGGGATGCGGGAAGGGTGGGAAGGCTCTTCTGGGCAACACTTGCGGGACGCCGGCGCCCAATTGGGAATTTCGCTGGTCTTTACCCTCCCGCAAGAGGGGAATCCCGATGAGATCGAGCGTGTCTTCGCTGCCATAGAGGAGCAACGGCCGGACGCGGTATTGGTCAGTGGGGAAGGAGACCTTTACGCGCACCGGCAATTGATCGCTGCGCTCGCTGAGAAGAAACGTTTGCCAACGATGTGCCCGTACCGCGATTACGTCGAGGCGGGTGCTCTGTTGGGCTACGCCGTCGATCTAGCCGAATTGCTCAAGCGCCTGGCGGATGACGTCCACCAGATTCTCAAAGGCGCTAAACCGGCTGATATCCCGATTTATCAGCCGACCAAGTTTGAGCTCCTGGTCAACCTGAAGACCGGAAAAGCGCTCGCTCTCACCTTACCTCCGTCGCTACTTGCACGCGCCGACCAGGTGATCGAGTAGCGTCACTTAAGCCGCGATTTTCACGTATTCGAAATCGCCCGGTTTATTGTCGATACCGATGCGCGGCGGCGCGATCCAGCTTGCGAACTTGCCGGGCTCGACGACCTGCTTCATCAGGCTGCCGATGAAGTCGCCATCGTCTGTGGACGGCAGCCACTGCTCCTTGTCGCGCTGCCAGGACGCCTCATCGATGAGCGCGCCGGCAGGCGTCACCTTCACGTCCTTGAATTCGCCGATCTGGCGATGGAAGCCGACATGCGGCAGCTCGAGCTTAAACGCAACGCCGGTCTTGGTAATGATCTTGTTCCAGCGGTCGAGGCCGCGCTGGCAGTCGGTTGTATAGTCGTCGCGCAGCCGCATATTGATCGCGGTGAGCGCCGGCTCGTCGACCCGCTTGATCTCGCCGTCGACCAGCTTGAGCACCGGGTAGGTCGCGTTGTCGAGGCGATGATCGTCGTCGATCTTGGTTTCCTGGAAACGGCCTTTCAGTCCCGAACTGAACGTATTCGCGGCGTTGGTAGAGACCTCCGAGCCGAATAGATCGAGCGACAGCGAGTAGTGCAAATTGAGCTTCTTCTGCATGGTCGGCAGGTCGATCACGCCGAGCGCGCGCACTTTCTCGATCGCGCCGGGATCCTCGATGCCGGCCGCTTTCATCGCCTCGCAGGTGCGCTGGATGGTGCGGCCGACGCCGGTCTCGCCGACGAACATGTGGTGCGCTTCTTCGGTCAGCATGAACCGGCACGTGCGCGATAGCGGATCGAAGCCCGACTGCGCCAGGCTTTCGAGCTGCATCTTGCCGTCGCGATCGGTGAAGAAGGTGAACATGTGAAACGACAGCCAATCGGGTGTCGCTTCGTTAAACGCGCCGAGCATGCGTGGCTTGTCTGCGTCGCCGGAGCGGCGCTGTAGCAGTTCGGCCGCCTCTTCGCGGCCGTCGCGGCCGAAATATTTTTGCAGGAGATAAACCATGGCCCAGAGGTGGCGGCCCTCCTCGACATTGACCTGAAAGACATTGCGCATGTCGTAGAGCGACGGCGCGGTCTTGCCGAGATGGCGCTGCTGCTCGACCGAAGCCGGCTCGGTGTCGCCCTGGATGACGATCAATCGCCGCAGCATGGCGCGATATTCGCCTGGCACATCCTGCCACGCCGGCTCGCCGAAATGCCGGCCGAACGGAACCTTGCGGTCTTGCTCCTTGGGCGCGAGCAGAATGCCCCAGCGATAATTGGGCATGCGCACATAGTCGAATTTGGCCCAGCCCTTGGGATCAACCGACACCGCAGTGCGCAAATAAACCAGCGCCTCTTGAAAACCTGCCGGCCCCATATCCATCCACCAGTCGATATAGCCGGGATGCCAGCTTTCCAGCGCGCGCAGCACCTGACGGTCTTCGGTCAGATTGACGTTGTTCGGAATCTTCGTTGTGTAATCGATGTTCTCGATCGTCATGATCGGCTCCTGTCATACGCGGCGCGGATCGAACATCGGCTTGTGGCCGGTGCCGTAGCGCTTGAGCGCGCCCTCATCGCCGATGGCGTTCGGGCGCTGGAAAATCCAGTTCTGCCACGCGGTCAGCCGCGCGAAGATTTTCGATTCCATCGTCTCCGGCCCGGCAAAGCGCAAATTCGCCTCAAGGCCGGTCAGCGCATCGGGCGAGAAGCTTGCGCGCTCTTCGAGGAAGACGCGCACTTCGTCGTCCCAGTCGATATCGTCGAGCGCAAAAGTGACAAGCCCAAGCCGTTGCGCGGTCTCCGCATCGATCGGCTTGCCGATGTGTTGCTTGACCGCGGCGAGATCATCCGGATTGGCGAGGAACCGGCTCGCAAGGCGGCTGAGGCCGTTCGACATCGGATAAGGGCCGAAATTGGCGTCCGCGAGTACAATCGTAGCCGGCGGCTTGTTGTCGCCGTCACGCTGGCCGATCAGAATGTAGGAGCGATCGCTGGCGAACGGCAATTCGGCAAGCGTGCCGGCAAAGCACGAGCCCGGCTCGATCAGCGTCACCAACGAGCGCGAGGTGAGATCGACGCGCTTTAACACACGTTTCCAGAGGAGCCGGATTTCGCGGGCAAGCCAATGCTGTTCGTTGGCATCGAGGAATCGCTCATAGCCAAGGACCTGGTCCGCCTCTCCGGATGACTTGAACACGATCGCGGCAATCTCGAGCTCGTTGAGCCGGATATGCAAGATGGCGTCGTCAAGCTCGCGCGCCAACGCTAGCGGCCAGAACTGCGCACCGAACGCGAACATGGCGTCGGCGGAGGCCGGCGGTGGCGCGCTCGGTCCGTGCATCGTGATGTTGGCGATCCGCGCCTCGCGCTCGAATTCGACCGCGAGATTGGGATATTTGATGCCGCCGGCGGTAAAGGTCCGCTTGAGCGGCGTGAGCGTGATGCCTGGGCCGGACGCCGCGCGCGCCGATTGCGTAGCGAATTGTTTGGCCTGCGTCTCGATCGCTTCGTCGAATTTCGAGCCCGGCACCACGGCATCGACCAGCCGCCATTCGACGGCGCGCTTGCCTTTTACGCCTTCCTCGGTGGTGGCGAACACGTCGGCATGGTCGCGGCGCACGCGGCGTTTGTCCGACACGCGGGTTAATCCGCCGGTGCCCGGCAGGACCGCAAGCAGCGGCAATTCCGGCAGCGACACCGCGGCCGAGCCGTCATCGACCAGCATGATGTAGTCGGTCGCCAGCGCCAGTTCGTAGCCGCCGCCAGCGGCGGTGCCGTTGATGGCGCAGATCGATCTTATTCCGGAATTTTCGCTTAAGTCCTCGATGCCGTTGCGGGTCTCGTTGGTGAACTTGCAGAAGTTCACTTTATGGGCGTGGCTCGCTCCAGCGAGCATGCGGATATTGGCGCCGGCGGAGAATACCCGCGGTTTAGCCGAGCGTATCACCAGCGCGCGCACTTGCGGATGCTCGAAGCGCAGCCGCTCGAGCGCATCGGCGAGCTCGATGTCGACGCCGAGATCGTAGGAATTGAGCTTGAGATCGTAGCCCTCGAACAGCCCCGATTTCTCGTCGACATCCATGACCAGCGTGGCCACTTCGCCATCAACCTTGAACTTCCAATGGTGATAGCGAGCGGGCTCGGTCTGAAAATCGATACGCGCTTGTGGCTCACGTGCCGGATCCCGTGCGCTGGCGTCGTTTATCTGGTGATCGTTGTGGCCCATCGTCTCTCGCCGCCGCGCGCCGGCCGCTCCCGTTCCAAGCCTGCACATCCATGCCTTCACATCGCGCCCGACCAGTCCCACGCCTCGTATGCATTATAATTCATGAGAGGGCAACCCCGGTCCGGCAACGGTCGCGGCGGGTTGTTCCCCTTCGTGATGGTCGCGCAACAGCCGATTGATGAATTCGGCGGTCGCCTTGATGGTTGCTTCGGGCGCCTCGCGATAGGGGATGTGTCGAATGCCGGGCAGAAGCACTGCCTCCACGGGGCAGAAGCATTCCTGTTGCGCCGTCTCGACCTGCTTAAGCGTGCCGTATTGGTCGTTTTCGCCCTGAATAATGAGCATTGGCACGCGGATATAGCCGAGGACCTCGGTGATATCCCATTTTTCGAAGTCCGGATGCAGCCAAGGCCCATTCCAGCTGGCGAACGCGGTATCGACGTCGGCGTGCCAGGATTTCAGTCGCTCCCGCAAAGCGCCGGATTCGAACGATTTGCGCGCTCGCCTGATCTCGGCCAACCCCATATCTTCGGTGAAAAAATGCGGGGCAATCAGGACAAGCCCGCGCACGCGATGGTCCTGAACGCTGCCCGCGTAAATCGCCGCGATCGAGGCGCCGTCGCTGTGGCCGAGCAGCATGCCGCGCCGGAAGCCGATCGCGTCAAGGATGCGTGGCAGCACCTCGCAAGCCTCCTCGTTCATGAATGCAGTGGGGCGGGGCAGCCTGGCGCCCGTGGATTTGCCGTAGCCGGCGCGCGAATAAAGGAACACGCCAGCGCCGGTTGCCGCCGCGATCTTGTCGGGGAATTCCCCCCATAAGCCGACGCTGCCGAGCCCTTCATGTAGCATCACGATGGTCGGCGCCGTATCGGGATGCGGGCCGATCATGCGGTATTCGAGCCGCAACGGCGCGAGCTCGAGAAAGCCGGTTCCGGATAACGTCACGACACCGCGCCTGTGGATTGCACGCCCGGTGCGGGCGATCGTGGATGCTGATCAAGCATGGCCGTCACCGTGCGCAGCAATTTGGCGAAGCTTTGCTCGACCGCTTCGCCTGATGTGTCGAGCTCCGCCTGCGCGCGGGCGTAATCGGCGCCGCGCGCTTCGAGGATCGCGACCAGGTCCGCCATCGCCTCGCGGTTTTGCGCCATGGGCCGAAAATCGCCCTGTGCCATGACTCGCGCCATATGTTCCTCCGGCATCGCCTTGATCCAGATCGTGTGGCTTCGCCGCAGCAATAACGCGTAGCTTTCGCGATCGGACACGATGCCGCCGGCAGTTGTGATCACCGCGGATTCGTGTTCGGCAATGACCCGTTGGAGCGCCGCACGTTCGTGGCGGCGGAAAGTCGCCGTGCCTGCCATTTCGATGATGTCCGGAATGCTGGCGCCGTAATCCTGTTCGACCATTCGGTCGAGCTCGACGAAAAGCCAGCTGAGATGCCGCGCCAGCATGCGGCCGAGCGTGGACTTGCCGGCGCCGCGCAATCCGACCAGAGCGATACGCTGCCCGCGCTCGGCGCTCGGCGGCGGCAGCAGTCGCGCTTCGGCAAGCTTGGTCAGTTCGGGGACAGTTGCCTCCGGCAGCCGCGCGATAAGCTCGAGCAAGCTCGCGCGCGCTGCATTATTCGTGCCCGGCTCGGCGAGCAAAGCCGCGGCGGGAATGTCTAGCGCTTGCGCGATCGCGCGCAACACCGTGACCGACGGATTGCCGGCGCCGCTTTCGATCTGCGCCAGATAGCGCTCCGAAGTGCGGGAGGCTAACGCCAATTGCCGGCGGGTCATGCCGCTTTTGGCGCGGCTGCGCCGCACCTCGCGGCCGAGATCGGCGAGGAACGCCGCCGCCCGGGCATCGCTCGGCGCCTCCGGCGCCGATTCGCGGCTGGGCTTTCGGGTCTTTGCCAGCGTTTTGGCGAGCGGCATGGCGTGGAAGCCTCATGCACTATACTTCATACGGCATAATGCATGCGATGGGCGAGGGCAACAAGCCGCTACTGAAAGATTTTACGCCAACCGCCGCTCTCCGCAGGTGCGGGGGCTTCGGCTTCCTCGACCGCATCAGGCCCTGGATCGTCGGGAGCATGGACCAGCGGAATGACGGGTTCGGCTTTGGCGGGCGCATCGTCGGAACGGCCGCGGGCAGGGGCAATTTCGGTCTGTCGGATTTGCTCGGGGGGCGAAGCCGGCAGTGGAGGCATGGGACTATCCGGCTCGATCACCGGCGCGGTGAGCGTGCCGGCGAGCGGGAGCCGCCATTCGAAGGCGTCGATCCGGCCGGTCACCGGCGACACCGGCAGCCAGCGATCGGAAACATAACCGTCGGCAGTCCATTGCGGGTCGGGTGGCGCATTGAGCGCGCGCGCGGTCCATTCGCGGGCGCGGCCCTCGTCGTTGCGTTCGACGCGTTCGAGCCTTGCCATCAAGAGACAAACGCGCCGGCTCGGCTTGTCCAGATACGGCGCCAGTTCGCTGCGCGCCTTGGCGAATTTCTGAGCGTCGAGTGCGGCGCGCGCCACCGCCAGCGCCGCCTCAATATGGCCCGGCACGCGTTTCGCCGCCGCTTCGATCCGTTTGAGCCGGTCGCGCGCCGACTCCCCGGACCGCAATTCAGCATAGGCTTGCGCCAATTCGGGATGCGGGCTGGTGCGCCACGCAGCATCGATCACCCGGCTCGCCTTGCGCCATTGACCGCCTTCGGCAAGCAACCGTCCGGCAAGCGCGGCGGCCGGCACCAAATCCGGCGCGAGCTTGTTCGCTTCAATGGCGAGAGCTTTGGCCGTATCGCGGTCGTTGTCCTCCAGCGCTAGCGCCCGCGCCGTGAGCAACACCGCGCGTTGCCGCCGATAGGCCGCCTTATCGAGCATCAATCTTTGTTGCTCGAGCAGGCTGAGCGCGCCCGCCCAATCGCCGTCGCGGCAGCGCGCTTCGAGAACGGCGGTGCCGGCCCATGACAATGCCGGAGCGGTACGCGCCGCCTCTTCGGCATAGGCGCGCGCGCTCGCAGCGTCATCGCGGCGTCGCGCCTCGATGTAAAGCCCATGCAGGCCGAGCGCCTTGGTGTCGGGCCGCACGGCCATGTCGCGGAACGTGCGCTCCGCGCCCTCGCGATCGCCAGCAAGCTGCGCCGCCTGCGCGGTGAGTAGCAAAGCAAGCGGCTCGCTGGGTGCGAGCCGCTGCACTTGCGCGGTAAATCGTTGCGCCGCCGCCACGTCGCCGGCGCCCACCGCAATTAGCCCGCGGGAAATTGCCTCGTAAGCGCGCGTGCCGCGGCGATTGCGCAAAAGCCGCGCCAGCACCATCGGCGATCGTGCGATGGAGCGAATTAGACTAATGATCAGGCCGAGAACGAGCATGGCCGCGAGCATCGCGGCGCCGAGCACCATCAGCGAAGTTTCGATGCGCAATCCCTGCCAGGTGATCGCGACGTCACCGGGCCGGTCGGCGAGCAAAGCGACGCCGTAGGCGATCGCGCCGACGAGGATGAAATAAAGCGCGACGCGGATCATCGGGCGGGCGGCTTGCCAAGCGCCGCGAGCGCATCAGCCGCGATCCGTCTCCCTGCCGCGAGCGCCGCCTCGCGGGCGGCGGCTTTCTTGCTCCAGACGGCGGCGAGCGACTTTGCCGGATCGGGCAGCGTATTGATATCGGCGAGCGCCGCGGCGATGTCAGCATGCGCTGCATCGAAGTAGATGCGCGCGACGACGGCGGTCGGATCGTTGCCTTGTGGCGCGCCGGCCGGGCTGATCCGCACCAGCTTTTGCGCATTGGCGGTGAGCCGGCCAAAGAAAGTAGCGTCGTCGCGGGTTGGCGCCGCGGCATCCTGCATGGCCGGCACCAGCGCCTCGAGCTCACGCGAGAGCGCAGCGGCACTCGGAACGCCCGTCGCCGCAAACGCTTCGAGCGGCGCAGTTGCATTCTGGTCGACGCCGAGCGCGTGCAGCGTCGCCAGTTCGGCTTGGTATGGCGCACCGCGTTCGAGCGCCGCACGCAGCGCTTCAGCGGCGATGGTCAGCCGCGCAGCGCGGTCATCGGCGCCGGCCGCCAATGGTGCGGTTGCCGCGGCGAGAGCTTTCGTCGCGCTTTCCAGCGCCATGATCCGTTGCGCCAGCGTATCGAAATCGCTGCGCTGTACGTCGGTCTTGCTCGCGGTTTTCGCCGCTTGCGCGGCGTTGAGCGCGGCGTCGGCCTGCTTGGCCGCACCGGCGCCGGTCGCCGCAATTTCATCCAGGCGACCGCGCAGCGCAACGAGCGCGTCGCCGAGCGACTTCGCCTGAGCCTCGGCGGCGGCAATGCGGCTGCCGAGCGCCGGATCGGTGCGCGGGGTTTCGACGGCGCGTTCGATTTTGTCGAGACGGGCGCTCAGACCGCGGGCGGCTTGCGTGGTTGCGGCCGTCTCAGCTGGTGGAGCCGGGCTCGGAACTGGCCCGGACGCGCTCGGTGGCGGCGTATTTGCCGCCTGCCCAGCGGACCTCGCATCTCTCATCGGGATCAAGCCGGCAAACCAAATCCCGGCGGCAATCGCCGCCATCACCGCCGCGCCGATGGCCGCGCCGGCGACGTAGGCCGAAAAACGTCCCGAGGCGCCAGCCGCTGAACGACGAGCGTCAGCGCCCGAAGCGGCATCCTCGTTTTCAGCGCCGGGTGCGCCCGCCGTTTCCGCCGGGCCGGATGAGGGTTTTTCGGCGGCGTCATCGACCTCGGTCGCCGCCAATTCGATGGTCGGGGGCCGCCGGCCTGCTGTGTCGTCGGTGTCGCTGGTCATGCTGGCTTGACCTCAGCCTCCATGATTGACGGCATAGTACGCACTTCTGACAGCGGCAACATGGCCGATTATCGATCGTCAATCTTTGCTCAGCCGCAAAGTTCGAGGAGCGCGGCTTCCTCCGGTCGCGCGGCGACACGAATCTGCGCCGCGCCCGCCTCCCACAGCGGCGCGGCGATTTGCTCAGACAGGCAAAGGTGAACGGGCTTTGTCAGCGCCGCTCCGAGGAGATTCGAATTGCGCGCCGCGCTAAGAAACGTCTCCGCACTCGCCCGCGAATAATGCAATACCGCGTCGATTTCGCCTGCCAGCGCCTCCGCGGCGGACGGCGGAAGAGATTGTGCGGTGAGAAAGCGATAGACCACGACCAGATCGACCTCGAAATTACTGGCGCGCAGCGCGCCGGCGAGGTCGCCGGCGCGTTCTTCGCCGGCCAAATAAAGCAGCCGTGCCGGCGGCTTGAGCCGCGCGGCGACGAGTTTGGCGAGATCGTTCACATTGCCGCGCGCCGAAGTGACGTCGCCAAAGCCCATATCGCGTGCTGCTTTCGCGCTGATATCGCCGACGGCAAAGACCGGTATCCCGTGCCACTTTTTGTCCCAGGCGAATTCGCAAATGCCCCACAATCCGTTGGCGCTGGTCAACAAAATCGCCGCCCAAGGTCCGGTTTTAGGATCGACCTCGGCGAGGAGTTGCATTTCGGTGAGCGGCGCGATGATCGGCTCATGACCGCGCTCGCGCAGCGCAAGTGCCGTGTCGGCGGCGCGCGGTTGCGGTCTTGTGACCAGGACCCGCAAGGCTCAATCCTCGACAAAGAATGACGCGCCGGCGCGCGCTTTGAGTTCGTTGCCGGCATCGGCACCAAGCGCCGCCGCGTCGGCGCGGCGGCCCTGGCGCGAAACATCCACGACATCCCCGCCGTCAGGCCTGGCGACAAGGCCACGAAAGCTGACGCTATCGCCCTTGATTTGCGCATGGCCGGCAATTGGCGTGCGGCACGAGCCGCCGAGTGCGGCGAGAAAGGCGCGCTCGGCGGCAAGCGCGGAGGCGGTGTCGGCGTCGCTGATCGCGGCGGCAAGCGTGCTTACTCGTTGATCATTGGCACGCGTCTCGATCGCGATTGCGCCTTGACCGACCGCCGGCAAGAACTCCTCGGTTTCAAGGATGGCGCTCGCCGCAGCGAGCAAGCCGAGCCGCTTCAGCCCCGCTGTCGCCAGCACGGTTGCGTCCATATGTCCGGCTTCGATCTTGCGCAGCCGGGTTTCGACATTGCCGCGCAACGGCGCGATGCGCAGATCAGGCCGGGCGCGCTTGAGCAGCGCTTGCCGGCGCGGCGACGCGGTGCCGACTAGCGCATTGCGCGGCAGGTCCCGCAAGCTTTTGGACGCGCCGGCTACGAGCGCATCGCGCGGGTCCTCGCGCGGCAGGAATGCTGCCAGGGTCAGGCCTGCCGGCAAGACGGCGGGGAGATCTTTCGACGAATGCACCGCGAGATCGATGGCGCCGGACAGCAACGCCTCCTCGATCTCCTTGGCGAACAGCCCTTTGCCTCCGAGTTCAACCAACGGCCGGTCCTGCACCTTGTCGCCCGTGGTGCGGATGATTTTGATTTCGACTTGCTCGGGTGCAACGCCGCAGGCCGCAATGATGGCGGCTTGCGCCTGGCGCGCCTGGATCAACGCCAGCGGCGAGCCGCGCGAGCCGATGCGCAGAATGGCTGTAGGAGTCGAGGATTCTCTCATGGGATGGTTATAATACACCGATGGTGATCCTCGGCATCGAGACGACCTGCGATGAAACAGCCGCGGCGGTAGTGAGCCGCGGCGATGACGGCCGCGGGCGCATTTTGTCCAATATCGTGCTGTCGCAGATCAGCGAGCATGCAGAGTTCGGGGGCGTCGTGCCGGAAATTGCCGCGCGCGCCCATGTCGAAGCGCTCGACCTGATCATCGGCAGAGCCATGAGCGAAGCGCAGACTTCATTTGCGGCGCTCGATGGCGTCGCCGCAGCAGCTGGGCCCGGCCTGATTGGCGGCGTCATCGTCGGGCTGACGACGGCAAAAGCGATCGCGCTCGCCCATGAAAAGCCCTTGCTTGCCGTCAATCACCTCGAAGCGCATGCGCTTACCGCGCGGCTGACCGACGCGACCGACTTTCCTTATTGCCTGTTCCTCGCCTCGGGCGGCCATACCCAAATTCTCGGCGTGCGCGGCGTCGGCGATTATCTGCGCCTCGGCGGCACGGTCGATGACGCGATTGGGGAGGCGTTCGACAAGACGGCGAAACTTTTGGGCCTTGGCTATCCCGGCGGGCCAATGGTGGAGAAGGAAGCGGCCCGCGGCGATGCGACCCGTTTCGAATTGCCGCGGCCGATGACCGGCCGCCGCGACGCCGACTTTTCGTTTTCAGGACTGAAGACCGCGTTGCGGCTCGAGGCGGAAAAGATTGCGCCGCTGAGCGATGAAGACGTTGCCGATCTCTGCGCCTCGTTCCAGCAGGCGGTGGTTGATGTGGTCAGGGACCGGCTGCGCAGCGGCTTGCGCCTGTTCCGCGCCCGCATTGGCGCGCCAAACGCGCTGGTCTGCGCCGGCGGCGTTGCCGCCAATGCGGCGATCCGCAAGGTGCTGCACCGCGTCGCCTTTGAGGTCGGCACCGAACTAGTCGCGCCGCCGCCCGCTTTGTGCACGGACAATGCCGCCATGATCGCTTGGGCGGGCGCCGAACGCCTCGCACTCGGCTTGGTCGATCCGCTGGATTTCGCAGCGCGCGCTCGCTGGCCGCTCGATCAGGTGGCGGGGGCCAAAGATCATGTCGAGGCGTAGTCATTCCGGGGTCGAGCCAACGGGCCCGCCCGAAGTCGCGCAGCCCGATGACGGGCTCCGCGAGGAGCCCGGAATCCATAACCCCGGTTCTTGAGAATATGGATTCCGGACTTGCCGTTTCGCGGCAATCCGGATTAACAACTACTGCTCGAAGCGCTCGATGAACCAGCGCAGCACCCGCATCCAGATTTCGTCCTTGCCGACCGTATCCTCGATGCCGTGTTCCAAGCTTGGATTGTCGTTGACCTCCATGACGACGATGCCGTTGGCGGTCTGTTTGAGGTCGACGCCGTAAAAGCCGTCGCCGATCGGCCGCGCGGCGCGCACCGCGATATCGATCACCTCGGAAGGGGCCTGATCGAGACCGAAGGCGCGGAAACCGCCTTCGTGCGACGAGCCGTCCGGCCGATACTTCACCACCTGCCAATGCCCGCGCGCCATGCGGTATTGGCAGACGAACAGCGGCTCGCCGGCAAGCACGCCGACGCGCCAGTCGAAATCGGTCGGCAGGAACTTTTGCGCCAGGAGAAGATCGGTCTCCTCGAACAATTCGTCGCAGATGCGGCGAAACTCCGCGGGCGAGGTGATCTTGTGCACACCGCGCGAAAACGAGCCGTCCGGGATTTTCACCACCAACGGCAGCCCGAGCTCCTCGATCGCTCTGCCTAGATCGATGTCTTCGGAGACGATCACGGTCGGCGGCGTCGGCATCTGGTTCTGCTGCAAAAGCTCCATCAGAAAAACTTTATTGGTGCAGCGGATCATCGAAATCGGATCGTCGATGACCGGCATGCCTTCCTGCCAGGCGCGGCGCGCAAAACGATAGGTGTGATTGTCGATCGAGGTGGTCTCGCGGATGAACAGACCGTCGAATTCGGCAAGCTCACCGAGCTGGCGCTTGGTAATCGGCTCTACATCGACCGACATTTTTTCGGCGATGCGCATGAAGTGCTTGATCGAATCCGGGGACGACGGCGCAGTTTTCTCGTTCGGGTCGTAAAGCACGGCGAGATCGTATTTGGCGATGGACCGCGCCTTCGGATCACGCCATTCGCGCTTGGTGTGATTGTGCAGCGATTCGCGGAAAAATTCGGCCTCGCCGTTCGCAAGCCGGGTGATGCCGCGCGGCCGGATGCGCTCGATCGACAGCCATTTGCCGCTGGTCTCGACGATGACTTCGAGCGCGGGGCAGCGGAACCAGTCGAACAATAGCCGCCCGAACGGTTCGAAGCGGTCGTCGCGTGCGATGCCGAAGCAGACCAGCAGCTTGAACTCACCCTCACTTTGAAAATCCGCGCGCCTGGCGCATTTGTTCAGCTCTTCCTCGAGGTCGGGAAGCGCCTGCTCGTACAGTTTCTGCTCGTGCAATTCCAGCATGGTCTCGACCGTCGGCACCACGCGATGGCCGCGCGCCTCGGCCAGGAGCGAGGCGTAATAGCCTTTCGATTGATAGGCGTAGGAGCGGGCGAGATTGACGAGCTTGGGCCGCCCGGTTTCGAACAAGCGAGGCCGTGCGAGGTATTCGCTTGTGGTGATGACCTTGTGCGGGGTCTCGGCGTTTGGCAGGTCGCGGGGCTGGTCGACGAGGATGACCCAGCCGGTCATGGGCGGGTCCCTTTCAGGTCGAGGCCGGAATATGACGCGAGGCCAGTCATGCGGTTGATGTCAGGCGCGGCGTTGGTTCATAGCCGGAATTGACGAGGATGGCGACTGCACGACCCGCGATTGTCCACCGTAAAGCAAGTTGACAGTCGAGTCGATAATCGAGTCGCCGCCGAGAGTGCGCATGCTCTGTAAAGGTCTCATGACCGCGGAGGCGGTTCCTTTGTGAACGTGTTGGCAAAGCGCAGGGCGTCGACGTGACCGCCGTAGTAGCCGCGACGCTTGCCGAAGTGGCGATAACCGGATGTCTCGTAAAACTGCAGCGCTCCATGATCGTCCGCGCGTACTTCAAGCCGCATCGCTTTCCGGCCTCGGCGCTTTGCCTCTCGTTCGGCCGCCGCTGAAAGCAGTCGCGCAAGTCCGCGCCTTCGGAACTTTGGAGCGACACCGATTGAATACATCCGGGCAAAGTCGGAATTTGAGCGGTAGAGCACGAGCACGTAGCCTGAAATCTGTCTGCCGACTTGGGCAACAATGAGCGTGCTGGTGGCAGAATGAAGAAATCGCCGAAAGCTTGCTGGCGAAATGAGATGCCCCCTAAATCGGCGGCTCTTGAACGCCTCACCTTCGAGCGCGACCAACGCCGCCAGATCGCCTGCCCGCCCGCGGCGAAGTTTGATGCCGGCCGGGCGCCGAACAGGCGAGGGGGTCACGCGATCTGTCCGTGCAAATGCGCCCGTTCGATGCGCTGGATCAATGTCTCCAGCCGGTCCAGGCGGTCGGCTTGCGCCGGCGGCTTGTCCCAACGCAGCCGGTTGATGCGCGGGAATCGCATCGCTAGTCCCGATTTGTGGCGTGAGGATCGCTGCAAGCCTTCGAACGCGACTTCCAGGACCAAACCGTGTTCCGGTTCGTGGACGACCTCGCGCACGGGTCCGAAACGTTCGATCGTATTTTGCCGCACGAAACGGTCGATCTGCAACAATTCCTCGTCGGTGAAACCGAAATAGGCCTTGCCCACCGGCACCAGTTCCTCGCCTTGCTCGCCCGCCGTCCACACGCCGAAAGTATAATCCGAGTAGTACGAGGAGCGCTTGCCGTGGCCGCGCTGCGCGTACATCAGGACCGCATCGATGATGAAGGGATCGCGCTTCCATTTCCACCAAAGCCCCTTGGGCCTGCCAGGCAGGTAGAGCGCCTCGCGCGCTTTGAGCATGACGCCTTCGACCGCGACCGCATCGGCGCCGACGCCTGCGGCGGCTGGATTCTTACGCGCGGCGATGAGGTCCTCCCAGGTGCGAAACGCGATCAGCGGCGACAGATCGATGCGCGCATCGCCAAGCTGCGCGACGAAGCGTTCCAGCCTGGCGCGGCGCTCGGCAAAGGGGCGCTCGCGTAAATCTTCCTCGCCCTCGGCGATAAGGTCATAGGCGCGCAAATGCGCTGGAAATTCCGCCAGCAGCTTGGCGGTGACAGTTTTGCGATTAAGCCGCTGTTGCAACACGTTGAAAGTCTGCACCCGGCCATCGCGCATGATGAGGAGCTCGCCGTCGATCGCGCCCGGGAGCCGCAGCGTCTCCAGCAGATCCGGAAAGCTTTTGGAAATTTCTTCGCCGGTCCGCGAATAAAGCCGGGTGACGAGTTTGCCCTCGTCCACGCCGGTTTGACGGCCGGCCACGGCCTGGACGCGGATGCCGTCCCATTTCCATTCGGCCATAAAGTCCTGCCGCTTCAATTCGGCGAGATCGGCGTCGTCGAGCGCGTGCGCCAGCATTGGCGGCCGGAACGGCGCCGGATCGGCGCTCATAGGTTTGTCGGCGCGCCCTTCCAGCCAGGCAAATAATTCGCGGTAGGGCGGGGCGATGCCGGGCCAGATCACCTCGATGTCGTGCACATCCACCTTTTGGCTGCCTGTGTCGGCGAGCGCGGCAACCGCGGCCTTGGCAAGGCGTGCTGAGACGCCGATGCGCAATCCGCCGGTCACGAGCTTGATCAAGGCCCAGCGGCCGGTTTCGTCCAGCGCGTCCAGCCAGCGCGCCAGCTGCTGCGGCAGTTGCGCTTTGCCAAGCGTCGCCAGCGTCTCGACGACGCGGGTGAGCGTGAGATTGTCCTCTTCTTCCCCTGCCCGAAGGGGGGAGGACGGAGAAGCATTAACCGGCCACATCAGCGCGACGGTCTCGGAGAGGTCGCCGACATAATCGTAAGAAAGTTCGAACAGTACCGGATCGGTGCGGTCCGCAATCAGCGCGCGGATGAGACCTGCTTTGGCATGTGGGAAGCTGAGTGCGCCGGTGAGCGCCGCCAGCGCCCAGCCGCGCTCGGGATCGCCTGTCGAGCGAAAATAGTCGACCATCAGCCGCAGCTTATTGTTGCGGCTCGGCTCGTAAGCGAGGCGGTCGAGCAGCTCGGCGAAGCGGTTCATGAACCCTCTCTGCCGCGGCCCGGTGTGCTGCTCGGGAAAAGGAGTTCGCTTGTATTTGCGTTCAGGCCGCCATCGCCGTCTTGAGAGGGAGAAGGTTCCTCGTCCTCGTCGCCATATCCGGCGATGTCGAGCGGTCGCGCGTTCAGCCCGCGCATGGCGCACCAGTGCACCAGCGCGTCCTCCTGGCCGTGCGTGACCCAGACGTCCTTGGCGCCGGTGGCGGCGATCGTGGCGGTCAGTCCGCTCCAATCGGCATGATCGGAAACGACCAGCGGCAGCGCGACGCCTTGCTGGCGCGCGCGGGGGCGCACCCGCATCCAGCCGGACGCAAAGGCGGTGACCGGATCGGGGAAGCGCCGCGTCCACAAATCGTTCAAAGCCGAAGGCGGGCAAAGTGTGATCGTGCCTGCGAGATTTGCTTTGGTCGCGCCGCGCGCCAACCGCACCTCCCCGAGCGCGATGCCACGTTCGAGGTAATAGTTCGTGATCTTCTCCATCGCGCCATGCACATAGACCGGCGCGTCGTAGCCGGCCTGACGAATGAGTGCGATCAAGTGCTGTGCCTTGCCGAGCGGATAGGCGCCGACGAGATGCGCCCGCTCGGGAAAGAGCGCGAGCGAGTGCAAGAGTTTGCCGACCTCGACTTTCGGATCGCCATGACGAAACACCGGCAGTGCGAAGGTAGCCTCGGTGATGAAGAGGTCGCAGCGGACCAGTTCGAACGCAGTGCAGGTCGGGTCGGCCATAGTCTTGTAATCGCCCGAGGCGACAACCCTCAATCCGTCAACTTCCGCCGCCACCTGCGCGGAACCGAGAATATGGCCGGCCGGGTACAGCGTGACTTTCGCTCCGCCGATATTGATGCTTTCGCCGTATTTCAGGGCTTGGTTGGTGCCGGCAAAATTATTGCCATAGCGGAGCCGCATCAAATCGAGGGTTTCCGGCGTGGCCAGTACCGCGCCGTGGCCGGGGCGGGCATGATCGGAGTGCGCATGCGTAATCACCGCGCGCTCGACGACACGGGTGGGGTCGATGTGGAATCCGCCGAGCTTGCAGCAAACCCCGGAGGGCGAGCGCACCAAAATGTCTTCAGGCCGGGTCACGAGTCATAAATAATCATGATCGATCACGGCGCGAGCGCTTCACGGGCGTTTTCATGAGCGAAACAGGTCCATTGTTTGTCTCTTCCGGCGATCTCGTCAGCGATCGCCGCTACAAGGCGGCCGTTGAACTTGGGGCGCGCGGCGATCATCGCTGCGGCGGATATCCTGGCGCAGACAGTCGAGGCGGCGCCGGATTTCGCCACGGCATGGTTCGCGCTTGGTGCGATCCGCGATCGGCTTGCCGATCGCGCTGGCGCCGTGGCTGCGTTCGACAATGCGAGCCGCGCCGATCCGGACGACTATCATGGCGCGCGCCTGCAATTGGCGCGGCTTGGGGCTGCCGAAAAGGCGCCCGCCATGACCGAACCTTATCTGCGCCGGCTGTTCGATCAATGTACCGCCCGCTACGACGCCGCGCTGACCGAGCATCTGCATTATCGCGGTCCAGCGTTCCTCCGCGTCGCAGTCGAGTCCGCACTGCACCGTCTCAAGCGGGCACTGCACTTTGCCTCAATGCTGGACCTCGGCTGCGGCACCGGGCTTGCCGGCGCGGTGTTTCGCCCGTTCGTCGAGCGGCTCGTTGGCATCGATCTGTCGCCGGCGATGATCGCGCGCCGAGACGAAAAAAATTTACGATCGGCTCGCGGTCGGTAATCTCGGGAATTTTCTCACCGGCGAAATCGCCAATCAAAAAACACATGATCTCGTGCTCGCCGCCGACGTCTTTGTCTATGTCAACGAGCTCAGCCCGATTCTGACGAATATGGCGCGCGCACTGACGCCGGCCGGGATCGTCGCGTTTATCGTCAAGACACATGCGGACGACGGCGTCGAGCTCTTTCCGACACTTCGTTTCGCCCATGGCGAGCCTTATTTGCGCGATGTGATCGCTGCCGCGTGATTAAATCTGCTCAGCCTCGAACAGGCGGATATCCGCACCGAGAAATCCGTGCCGGTCGCGGGGCTGGTCATCGTCGCGGCGGCGAACGATCGTAGCATGGCGGAGGGCCAGTGACGCTCGCGTACGGCACCGATTAATTTGTGAGCATGGATTTGCTCGAGGCCAAGCGGCTTCCGGAAATATTCGCGCGCTGGTTTGCCAGCCGCGGCTGGACGCCACGCGCGCACCAGGTCGAACTTTTGGCGAAAGCCCAAGCCGGCCGTTCGGCGCTGCTGATTGCGCCGACCGGAGGCGGCAAAACGCTGGCCGGCTTTCTGCCGAGCCTGGTCGAGCTGAGCGAACTTTACCTCTCATCCTCGCTCCGCAGGCGGGACGAGGGCTATGGCCTGCACACGCTTTATATTTCTCCGCTGAAAGCGCTCGCGGTCGACGTCGCCCGCAATCTGGAAATTCCGGTCGCCGAAATGGGCCTGCGGCTTCGCATCGAGACGCGAACCGGCGACACGCCGGCGTCGAAACGCCAGCGCCAGCGCCGCCATCCGCCCGATATGCTGCTGACCACTCCGGAGCAGCTCGCGCTGCTCTTGGCATCCGCCGATGCGCCCTATCTGTTCGGCGCGCTCAAGCGCGTCGTTCTCGACGAGTTGCACGCGCTTGTTACATCGAAGCGCGGCGACCTCTTGTCGCTCGATCTTGCGCGCCTGTCCCGCGTCGCTCCCGATCTCACCAGCATCGGTCTTTCGGCGACCGTCGCCGGGCCGGAGGATCTGTGCCGATTCATGGTGCCACAGCGCGATGGACCGGCGCGCGCCGATCTGATCGTCGCGGAAGGCGGCGCGCCGCCGCAGGTGACGATGCTCGACAGCGACGAACGGCTGCCGTGGGCGGGCCATTCAGCGCGCTACGCGCTGGGCGAGCTCTATCAACTCATCAAAACGCATCGCACGACCCTGGTATTCGTCAATACGCGCAGCCAGGCCGAGGGCATTTTCCAGGATCTCTGGCATCTCAATGAGCACAATCTCGCCATCGCGCTGCATCACGGCTCGCTCGATGTGGCGCAGCGGCGGAAAGTCGAGGCGGCGATGGCGAGCGGGCGCCTGCGCGCGGTGGTCGCCACCTCGTCGCTCGATCTCGGCGTCGATTGGGGCGATGTCGATCTCGTCATCAATGTCGGCGCGCCCAAAGGCGCTTCGCGCCTCCTGCAACGGATCGGACGCGCCAATCACCGCATGGACGAGCCGTCCAACGGTGTGCTGGTCCCGGCCAACCGTTTCGAAGTGCTGGAATGTCGCGCCGCCCTCGACGGCATCGCCGTCAATGCGCAGGACACGCCCGGCACCCGCATCGGCGCGCTCGATGTGCTGGCGCAGCACGTTCTCGGCTGCGCCTGCGCCGCGCCGTTTGTTGCCGACGAACTCTATCGAGAAGTCACAATGGCAGCGCCTTACGCACAGTTGACCCGCGCCGATTTCGACGCCGTGGTCGATCTCGTCGCCACCGGCGGCTATGCCCTCAAAGCCTATGAGCGTTTCGCGCGCATTCGCCAGGGCAAAGACAGCCGCTGGCGCATCGCCCATCCCGTCGTGGCGCAACGCTATCGGCTCAACGTCGGCACCATCGTCGAAGCCGATATGCTTAGAGTCCGGCTCGTCCGCTCGCGCGCCTCGAAGCTGATCCCGCGCGGCGGGCGCCTCCTCGGCGAGGTCGAGGAATATTTCGTCGAGACCATGGTGCCCGGCGACACCTTCGTGTTAGCGGGCGAGATCCTCAAATACGAAGCCCTGGTCGAGGACGAAGTCTATGTCTCGCGCACCACGGCCGAGGACCCCAAAGTCCCCGCCTATGAGGGCGGCAAATTTCCGCTCTCGACCTATCTCGCCGATCGCGTGCGCGGCATCATCTCCGATCCGCCGGCCTGGCGCGCTTTGCCTGAGCAGGTGCAAGAATGGCTCGAAATCCAGCGATGGCGCTCGCAAGTGCCGGGCCGGCACGAATTGTTGGTCGAGACCTTTCCGCGCGCCAACAAACACTATCTCGTCTGTTATCCGTTCGAGGGTCGGCTCGCCCATCAGACGCTGGGTATGCTCTTGACGCGCCGGCTCGAACGCGCGCGCCTGCGGCCTCTGGGATTCGTCGCCAACGAATACGCGCTCGCGGTCTGGAGTCTTGGCGACGTCGCACTTCGGCTATCGCGCGGCGAGTTTTCGCTTGCCGCATTCTTCGACGAGGACATGCTTGGCGATGACTTGGAGGCATGGCTCGCCGAATCGGCGTTGATGAAACGCACCTTTCGCAACTGCGCGATCATCGCCGGCCTGATCGAACGCCGCTTCCCCGGCGAGGAAAAATCACGCCGGCAGCTGACGATTTCAACCGACCTCGTCTACGACGTCTTGCGCAGCCACCAGCCCGACCACGTCCTCTTGCGCGCTGCGCGCGCCGACGCCGCAACCGGCTTGCTCGACGTGCGCCGGCTCGGTGAAATGCTCTCGCGCATCAAAGGCCGAATCGTGCATAAAGCGCTCGATCACGTTTCCCCGCTTGCGGTTCCGGTCATGCTGGAGATTGGCCGCGAGCAGGTTTATGGCGAGGCCGCTGACGCTCTTCTCGCCGAAGCCGAGCTGGTGAAAGAGGCGATGCAGTGAACGCGATCGGTGCAGCGCGATTCTCCAGGACGCGGGAGCATGCAGCTTCGAAGGCAGTGCCGGCGCAACGCCGCGCCGCGCATGAGATCGCTATTGCCGGCGCGACGCTTCTCGCCGATCCGGCCGGCGCGCTCTATTGGCCCGAGGAAAGGCTGCTCGCGGTTGCTGATCTGCACCTGGAGAAGGGTTCGGCTTTCGCCAAGCGCGGGGTGCTGTTGCCGCCCTACGACACGATCGCGACCTTGGCGCGGCTCGCCAAGCTCATTGAGCGCTATCGGCCGGCTTTAGTGGTTGCGTTGGGCGACAGTTTTCACGATGGGGGCGGCGCGGCGCGCATACCCGAAGCGGCGCGCGCGGCGCTCAAGATTTTGCAGCGCGGGCGCGACTGGCTGTGGCTAGCCGGCAACCACGATCCCGATCCGCCGCACGGAGTCGGCGGCGGTGCCGCCAGCGAACTGGCGATGGGCGCGCTCGCTTTCCGTCATCAGCCGTCGCCGCGACAGGTCGACGGCGAGATCGCCGGCCATCTGCATCCAATGGCGCGCGTTGCATGGCGCGGCCGCGGTGTTGCGCGCCGCTGTTTCGCTGCGGATAGCAAGCGCTTGGTGATGCCGGCCTTCGGCGCTTACGCCGGAGGATTGAATATACGCGACCGGGCAATCGTCGGCTTGTTCGGTGCGCTGTCCTTCACGGCGCATCTGCTCGGAAATGGGCGGCTTTATGCCATACCCGCCGCGCGCTGCCTGTCCGACTGAACGCTAATTGGGTTTTTGATCCGGCAGCGAAAGGCCTGCGCTTTTCGTGGGCGGCTTCGGCTTGGCCGGCGTGGACGTGTCCCAGCCGCCCGGCGGCGTCTTTACTCTGATTGCGTCATCCGGCTGTGGCTCGGGACGCCAGTTCTTCACGGCAAGATCGGCCGCAGCGAGCGAGTCGTCGTCGAGCTGCAACGCCATCTCGTCGCGCTTTCTGGCGGCTTCGACATCGCCCTCTTTCGCGGCAAGCGCAAACCATTTGTAGGCTTCCGTGTAATTGAGTGGCGTGCCGGTGCCGCGCGCATAAAGAACGGCGAGATTATATTGGCTGTCGGTAACGCCGCGATCGGCGGCTTTGCGGAACCACAGCGCGGCAGTTCGATAATCGGCGCGACCACCGACGCCCTCGGCGTAGAGCACGGCGAGATTGTGCATCGCCTTGCCGTTGCCTTTCGCCGCAGCGGTCAGATAGAGCTCGCGTGCCGCGGCGAGGTCCTTTTTCACGCCGATTCCTTTTTCATAGTAGCCGCCGAGCTGGAACTGCGCGGGCACCAGTCCCTGTTTGGCGGCGAGCTCCAGCCAATGCGCGGCCTGTCGTTCGTTCGCCGGCACGCCGCGCCCGTCGGCAAAACGAAGGGCAATTTCAAATTGCGCGGCAGCGTCGCCAGCCATTGCGGCGGTGCGCAGAGTGGGCCCGCCGATCGCCGATGGCAAAACGTCCGAAGCTTCGGCGGCGGGTGTATTGGCGGTCGCGGCACCACTCGTGACGTTCAATGGTGGCGGCAATGGCGCGCTCACCACGGGCGCTGGGCGCGCCAGCGAGCCGGTAGGTTCGGAGGCGTTGTTCGGCGCGTTTGGCGATGCCGACACGATCGCGGAATCGGGATGTGCTGCCCCCGGCGCTTCGAGCACAGCATTTTGCAGCTCGCGCGGCTTGGCACCGCTGGCATCCGATCTCTCGTCCGGCGCCGGCACATTCGGCGCAGGCGCTTGCGATGCGGGCGGCGGCGGAACGACAGCCTTTGGCGCGGGCCGTGCCGGTTCGGCTTGTGGTCCTTCCGTAGGAGCCCGCGTGTCAGCGGCTCGGGAATCTTGGGGCCGGGACTCTTGGGGCGGGGAATTTTGGGCTCGGCTATCTTGAGGCTGCGCCTCCTGGAGTCGAGTGTCTTGAAGCCGGGTGTCTTGGAGTGGGCTGTCCTGGAAAATATGCAGTGCGATTTGCAAGCAGCCAACCGTGACGACCACGATGCCGGCCGCGAAAAGGAGCTTGCGCAAGCGGGAATTCCTGCTTCCTTCGAATTGCGCTGAATCGCTCCTACGCGAACGCCTTCGGCGACGGGACCGGAAACGGTTCGCGTCATCGTCCGGCAAAACCGCAGCGGCCTGAGTGGCGCGCCGCGCCGCGGCGATAAAGTCTTGCCTGTCGGCGAGTTCGACATCGGCTACGGACGTCATGCTGCCGGCTGTAGCTGCAGATGGCGCGGGCCTGTCGGCGGCCGAAGGCGAGGCGGTTTGGCTGCGTGGAGCACGCATTGCCACATCGTGAATATCGCTTTCGATCATGGCCAACCGGCCGACGATCTGTTCGACGGTGCCATGTACGGCTTCGAGCGAATCTTCGGTGTGGCGCTCGCTGAGTTTGATTTCGGCAAGGTCCTGCACAATGTCCCGTACGACGTCCGGCGCGATCGCGGCGACCGCTGCCGCGCGCGGGACAGTACCCGAAGCCCCGGCGTCGTCGCTGCGCGGCTGTCCCATCCGAGCGAGCAAATCGGCAAGGCCGCGTTCGATCGCGGCGAGATTGCCGAGCTGCGCATCGGATGCATCGAGCCGGCTGATCAATTGCGCGATTTGGTCCTCGAGCCGCCTGAAGGCGGACGGGTCGGCCGCGGCAAGCCGAACTGCTTCAAGCTTTTCGACCACGCCTGACAGCAGTTTCTGCAATTCGCGCGGCACGGCGTGGCCGGCCTCGGCGGAGGCGCTGAGTGCATCGGCAAGCGTCTCGATTCGGCTGCCGAGTACCGAAACGGCTTGTCCGCTCGCCGCGCCTTTGGCGAGAGCGTCGACCTTTGCAGCCAGCGCGCGGACGTCGTCGGCCACTTTGTTGAGCGCATCGTTGGACGCGACATGCAACACCACTCCGCGCAATGCGCCAATCGCGGTCTCGAGCTGCTCCAGCGCTGCCGGGTCGTCCCTGGTGATAATCAGGTCAAGCTTCTGCGCCAATGTCTTGAGTGCGTCATCGAAGCCGACCAGCTTCTCAGCCGTCGCCATGCGACCCAACGCATCGTGGACTTCGGCCAGTCCGCGCTCGATGCCGGCGATGGCGCCCAAGTCGGCCGTCGATTCGCGGGAGCGATCGATCCGCCGCGCCAAAGCCTCGACCTCCGCACAGAGCGACTCGACGGCCTGGCGCGGCAACGCTTCCGTGAGCTGCTGCCTGATTTCGGCCAGATCACTGCGAAACCCGGCAATGATCTTATCGGTCTCGCCCGACGGCCGCAGCGCTTCGATTTGCGCTGTGATCCGGCGCAGCTGCTCTTCCAATTCCGGGAATTCGGCCGACGGTTCGAGACCGGATGTCTCACCGGTCGTGCGGGGTGCGATTGCCGGCGACGACAGATCGTGGTGGCGCGCCGCCGCGGCACTGTCCTCGGCAAATGCTGCACACTGGCCGGCGGCAAAGCTGCGGCTGCGCTGGCGCGTGCCACCCCAATTGCTGCCCGAACTGCTGTCCCACACGCCGTGCGGCGGCCGCATCGGTGCGCCGCGTAACGGTGTGCTGCCGCGGGCCAGCCGCTCAAGCTGTCCTGTCAGTCTGTCCAGCCGGTCGTGGATCTCGCCGAGCGCTTCGCGCGCCAGCCCTCCCGCGCCGCCATAATCGCCCATGTCGCCATAATCGGCGGGCTGCATCGCCGCTCGGCGATAGTCGTCATGCTCCTCGATAAGGTCGTTGAGCCATTCGCCGAGCGAGCGGCCGGATTGTCGCGCGGCTTCGCGGGCGGCTTCGACCGTTTGCAGGCGCAGGCCTCGGAGATTCCACGGACCGCCAGATTTCATCGGGCGCAAAACCACTTCGGAGGAAACGTGGATCGCCCTGTTTTGCACCCGCTCGACAGCAAAAAGCGGAGGGCGCGGCTTCTGTCCTCGCCCCGATTTTTCCGGTTTTACCGTAAATAAGCGGTTAATTGGCAGGGCCCACGCGCACCAAGGTCCCGTCGAAGCCTCAGCGAAGCCTTGCCATTTCGCCGTCGTCGGCTTGCAGTAAATCGGCTAGGGTCGGCCTCTGGCGGACTTCTCGGAAGGCTGCGGGATGGCCCCCGGGAGAGTCCCAATCATTTTGAGGCGCTGATGCCGGTCTATAAAGCTCCGGTCGAGGAAGTGACGTTCCTGTTGGGCGATGTCTTCTATCTTGCCCGCTACAACAATTTGCCCGGTTTTGCCGATGCCACGCCCGACGTAGTCGAGGCAGTCCTAAGCGAGGCGGGGAAATTCGCTGAAGCGGTGCTGATGCCGCTCAACCGCATCGGCGATCGAGAGGGTTGCCGCCGCAATCCGGACGGTAACGTCACGACGCCACGCGGATTCAAGGACGCCTACAAAAAACTGACCGAGGGCGGCTGGATCGGCGTCTCGGCGCCCGCCGACTTCGGCGGCCAAGGTCTTCCCGTCGTGATCAATCAGGCTGTGAGCGAGTTTTTCGCCTCAGCCAATATGGCCTTCGGCATGTATGCGGCGCTCACCCAAGGCGCCACCGCGGCACTGACCGTGCATGGCTCGCCTGATCAGAAGAAAATGTTTTTGCCGAAGCTCATTGCCGGTCAATGGTCCGGAACGATGAATCTGACCGAGCCGCAATGCGGCACCGATCTCGGCCTGGTGCGCACCCGCGCGGTCGCGCAAAGCGACGGTAGCTACAAAATCACCGGCACAAAAATTTTCATCTCTGCCGGCGAGCACGATCTGGCTGAGAATATCATCCACCTCGTGCTCGCGCGCATCGACGGCGCGCCCACCGGCACGAAAGGGCTCTCGTTGTTCATCGTGCCGAAATTTCTTCCCGCCGCCGATGGCGGCGTCGGCGCGCGCAACGGCGTCTCCTGCGGCTCGATCGAGGAGAAGATGGGCATTCACGGCAATGCCACCTGCGTCATGAATTATGACGGCGCGACTGGCTGGCTCGTGGCCGAGGCCAATCGTGGCTTGCAGGCGATGTTCACGATGATGAATGAGGCGCGCCTCGGCGTCGGTGTGCAGGGACTGGCGATGGCCGAAGTCGCCTACCAGAATGCCGCCGCCTATGCCAAGGAGCGGCTTGCCGGCCGCGCCTTGACCGGCGCAAAATTTCCGCAACAGGCGGCCGATCCGATCATCGTGCATCCCGACGTACGCCGCATGCTCATGAGCATGCGCGCGTTCAACGAGGCGGCCCGTGCGCTTGTGGTCTGGACAGCACTTAAAAGCGATATCGCGCACCGTTCGACCGACGCCAAGGAAAAAGCGGCCGCGGAAGATCATCTCGGCCTGCTCACTCCGATCATCAAAGGCGTGTTGACCGACCAGGGCTTTGCAAACGCGGTGTTGGCGCAGCAGATCTACGGCGGTCACGGCTACATCGCCGAGCATGGCATCGAGCAATTCGTCCGTGATGCGCGGATCACCATGCTGTACGAGGGCACCAACGGGGTTCAGGCGCTCGATCTCGTCGGCCGCAAGCTGCCGAAGGACGGCGGGCGCGCGCTCCAGGCGTTTTTTGCCGAGCTCACGGCATACGGCAAAGAGCGCGCCGGTGATGCCGCGATGGCGCCGTTTGTCTCGCCGCTAAATGCGGCGCTTGGCGATTTGCAGCAGGCAACCATGTGGTTTTTGCAGAACGCGCTCGGCAATCCTGATAATGCCGGCGCGGGAGCCACCGACTACATGCATCTCTTCGGCTTGGTCGCGCTCGGCTATATGTGGTGCCTGATTGCCGAGGCAGCGAAAGGCAAAGCTGGAGCTGGAGGTGACGGCGCCGGGGATCGGATGACGCAACGACTGGCCACCGCTCGCTTTTTCATGGAACGCATGCTGCCGGCCACCGCTACGCATCTCACCCGCATCAAGGCCGGCGCCGCGAGCACGATGGCATTGCCTGCTGAAGCATTTTAGCGATCTTCGCTGTCCGGCCCCGGACAGCAACAGGAGAAATTGCGATGCCCGAGGCTTTCATTTACGACCATGTGCGCACCCCGCGCGGCCGCGGCAAAATCGATGGCGCGCTGCATGAGGTTACCGCGCTCAATCTGGCGAGCCAGGCGCTTTCGGCGATCAAGAGCCGCAACGAGCTCGACACCAAGCTAGTCGACGACGTGGTTATGGGCGTTGTCGATCCCGTCGGCGAAGCGGCTGCCGATATCGCCCGCACGGCCGCTTTGGTCGCTGGCTATGGCGACAGCGTCGCCGGCGTGCAGATCAACCGTTTTTGCGCATCGGGGCTCGATGCGGTGAATTTCGCCGCGGCTCAGATCATGTCCGGCCAGCAACAACTCGCCGTTGGCGGCGGCGTCGAATCGATGAGCCGCGTCGGCATCGGCTCGGCCGGCGGCGCCTGGTCCGTCGATCCTTCGATCGCGGTCGCACACTATTTCTTGCCGCAAGGGGTCTCGGCCGATCTCATCGCCACGAAATATGGATTCTCGCGCGACGACGTCGACGCCTATGCGGTCGAAAGCCAGAAGCGGGCGGCGATTGCCTGGGACGAAGGCCGCTTCAACCGCTCGGTCGTGCCGGTCAAGGACGTTAATGGCCTGACCATCCTGGCCAAAGACGAACACATGCGGCCTGGCACGACCATGCAGTCGCTTGCCGCCTTGCAGCCGTCATTTGTCCAAATCGGTGAACTGGGCGGCTTCGACGCTGTGGCCATTCAGGCCCACCCCGAAGTCGAATTCGTCAATCACGTGCACCACGCCGGCAATTCCTCGGGCATCGTCGACGGCGCCGCCGCAGTGCTGGTTGGCAACAAAGAGGCTGGCGGCAAGATCGGGTGTAAGCCGCGCGCGTGGGTGCGCGCCTTCGCCAATATCGGCTCCGACCCGGCTCTGATGCTGACCGGCCCGATCGATGTAACGAAGAAGGCGCTCAAAGCCGCCGGCATGACGCTCGCCGACATCGATCTGATCGAGATCAACGAGGCGTTCGCTTCGGTGGTATTGCGCTTCATGCAGGCGTTCGAACTCGACGGATCGAACATCAACGTCAACGGCGGAGCCATCGCCTTGGGGCACCCGCTCGGCGCAACCGGAGCGATGATTCTCGGTACGCTCGTCGACGAACTCGAACGGCGCAACATGACCACCGGGCTTGTCACGCTTTGTATCGGCGCCGGGATGGGCACTGCCACGATCATCGAACGGGTCTAACCATGCCCAAGCTCGATATTGAGGCACTGCCGCTGGATACAAAAACCAATTATCCGCCGCCGTTCGATCGTGTCGTGCACGGCCGCGAACGCCGGCGGCTCGGCAATGCCGCCGGACTCGATCAGTTCGGCGTCAATCTGACGACGCTTCGTCCGGGCGCCGCCTCGGCGCTGCGGCACTGGCACGAGAAGGAAGACGAATTCGTCTACATTGTCGAAGGCGAGCTTGTTCTGATCGAAGATGGCGGCGAGACGGTGCTCAAAGCGGGCGATGCGGCCGCATTTAAAGCCAATAGCGGCGACGGCCACCATCTGGTGAACCGCACGACGCGTGAGGCGCTGTTTCTCGAAATCGGCACGCGCGCGAAACACGAGCGCGTCGAATATCCCGACGTCGATTTGCTCGTTGTTCGCGACGACCGCGGCATGCGTTACACCCACAAGAACGGCGATCCCTATGTCTGAGTGGTTGCGATGAGCTTCAAGAACTTCACGATCGAGACCGACGGCGACGGCATTGCGCTGGTAACCTGGGATGCCCCGGGACGCAGCATGAACGTCATCGACGCAACCGTCATGGACGAGCTCGCGGCGATCATCGAGCAAATCACCGCGGAAGCGGCGGTGAAGGGCGTCGTCATCACTTCGGAGAAGGACGCGTTCTGTGCCGGCGCCGACCTGACGATGCTTGAAGGCTTGAGCCGCGCTTTTGCGGAATTCGCCGCCGCGCAGGGCGAAGAGGCGGCCATGGCGCGGTTTTTCGAGGAAAGCCGCAGATGGTCGCTGCTCTGTCGGCGCATCGAGACTTGCGGCAAACCTTGGGTCGCCGCGCTCAACGGTACCGCGCTTGGCGGCGGCTTCGAATTGGCGTTGGCCTGCCATCGCCGCATCGCCGCCGACAATCCGCGCATGCGCGTCGGGCAACCCGAAGTCAAGGTCGGGCTTATTCCCGGCGCTGGCGGTACGCAACGCATCGCGCGCATGCTGCCGCCCTCCGACGCGCTGCAATTCCTGCTCAAGGGCGAGCAAGTCCAGCTCAATCGCGCCAAGGCGATGAAGCTTGTCGACGCCGTGGTGCCCAAGCCCGATCTCATCCGGACGGCAAAAGACTGGATCAAGGCTGGCGGCAGCGCCAAGGCGCCGTGGGACGTCGATGGATTCAAGCTTCCCGGCGGGCCGGTCTATTCAAAGGCCGGCATCATGGTGTTCACGCCGGCGAACGCCATCTATCGCCGCGAAACCTACGACAACTATCCGGCGGCGCGCGCCATCCTTCAGGTCGTCTACGAAGGCTTGCAGCTGCCAATGGACCAGGCTTTGCGGGTCGAATCGCGCTGGTTCGCCAAAATTCTGCGCTCACCCGAAGCGGCGGCGATGATCCGCACACTGTTCATTTCAATGCAGGAGCTGAACAAGGGCGCGCGGCGCCCGGCCAAAATCCCGGTAAAAGAGCTGCACAAAATAGGCGTGATCGGCGCCGGTTTCATGGGCGGCGCCATTGCCTATGTCAGCGCCTTGGCCGGTCTCGATGTCGTGCTCATCGACCGCGATCCGGAGACCGCGGAAAAAGGCAAGGCGCATTCACAGAAACTGGTGACCGACCAGATCAATCGCGGCCGCGCCACAACCGCGGACCGCGACGCACTGCTCGCGCACATCACCCCGACCGCCGACTTCGTCGAGCTGAAGGATTGCGATCTCGTTATTGAGGCGGTGTTCGAGGACCGCAAGATCAAAGAAGAAGTCATTTCGCGCACCCAGAATGTACTGGGCGAGGAGGCGATTTTCGGCTCGAACACCTCGACTTTGCCGATCACTTCGCTGGCGGCGGCGTTCAAGGATCGCGCCCGGTTCATCGGCATTCATTTTTTCTCGCCGGTCGAGCGCATGATGCTGGTGGAAATCATCATGGGCAAAGAAACCGGTGACGCCGCGCTTGCTACGGCGCTCGATTTCGTGCGTGCCATTCGCAAAACGCCGATCGTGGTCAACGATTCGCGCGGCTTCTACGCGTCGCGCGTGGTCGGCACTTATATCCGTGAAGGTCATCTGATGCTGACCGAGGGCGTTCCGGCTGCTCTGATCGAGAACGTAGCGCGCATGGCCGGCATGCCCGTCGGGCCGTTGGCGCTAACCGACGAGGTCGCCGTCGATCTCGCCTGGAAGATTCTCAAGGCGACGGAAGCCGACCTTGGCGGCGCAGCGGTCGATCCCGGGCAGAAGGCGCTGCTCGCTGAAATGGTCGAGAAGCGCTCGCGCTTCGGCCGCAAGAACGGCAAGGGATTTTACGACTACCCGCAGAATGGGCCGAAGCGACTATGGCCCGGCCTTGCCGACCTGCAACCGAACAAGTTGAATATCGACGATATCGACATTGATCTGCTCAAACAGCGCCTGCTCGCGATTCAGGCGCTGGAATCGGCGCGCTGCGTCGAAGAGAAAGTGATCACCGACGTGCGGGAGGCCGATGTCGGCTCGATCCTCGGCTTCGGTTTTGCCCCTTTCACCGGCGGCACGATTTCTTACATCGACGGCATGGGCGTGAAGAACTTCGTCAAATTATGCTGCGATCTGGCCGGTACTTGCGGCGAGCGGTTCGAGCCGTCGAAGCTTCTCATCGAAATGGCGAACCGGGGCGAGACCTTTTATGGCCGCTTCGCGCCGGAAAAGCGCAAAGCCGTCGCATAGCTTCATGACGGCGCAACCCGCACAATACTTGGCCGCGCGGCTGACGGTCGATCCCGGGGCTGCGCCGCCGAAATCTTGGCGATGGGCGGTTTTTGCGATTGGGCTTTTCAAGACTCGGGGATTCGAGAATCGGCGACGCGGGATTCCCCATGGCGCGTGATCAAGTCGACCTGACGCCGATCGAGCGGCGCGAAGAACTCGTGACCTGGCTTGCGCAAGGGGTCAAACCCAAATCGCAATTCCGCATCGGTACCGAGCACGAGAAATTCGCGTTCACGCTCGAAGGTCATCGTCCGGTGGCTTACGAAGGGCCGCGCGCCATCCGCACGCTCCTGGAAGGGATGCAGCATCTGCTCGGCTGGGAGCCAATCATGGAAGGGCCGAATATTATCGGCCTGTTCGACGTCACCGGCGGCGGCGCGATTTCGCTCGAACCGGGCGGGCAATTCGAACTTTCCGGCGCGCAGCTCGACAACGTCCATCAGACATCGAGCGAACTGATGGCGCATCTGGCGCAAGTGCGCGAGGTGGCGCGGCCGCTGCGCATCGGCTTTCTCGGCATTGGCATGACGCCGAGCTGGACGCGCGCCGAAATGCCGAAAATGCCGAAGGGCCGCTACAAGATCATGACCGCCTATATGCCCAAAGTAGGCACACGCGGCCTCGACATGATGTATCGCACCTGCACGGTGCAAACCAATCTCGACTTCTCGTCCGAAGCCGACATGGTGAAAAAACTGCGCGTATCGATTGCATTGCAGCCGGTGGCGACCGCGTTGTTCGCCAATTCGCCGTTCACCGAAGGCAAACCCAACGGCTATCTGTCGGCCCGCTCGGAAATCTGGCGTGATACCGACAATGCGCGCGCCGGGATGCTGCCCTGGGTCTTCGAACCCGGCATGGGCTTCGAGCGCTGGGTCGATTACGCGCTCGATGTGCCGATGTATTTCGTCAAGCACGGCGACGAATATATCGATGTCGCCGGGCAATCGTTCCGCGATTTACTGGCCGGAAAGTTGGGCGCTGTCCCGGGAATGCGCGCCACCATCTCCGACTGGGCCAATCATCTGAGCACGATATTCCCCGAAGTCCGGCTCAAGCGTTATCTCGAGATGCGCGGCGCCGATTCCGGCGCTCTACCGAATCTGCTGGCCCTGCCGGCTTTTTGGGCCGGTATTCTCTACGACGAGGTTTCACTGGATGCGGCTTGGGATCTCGTCAAGACGTGGAACGCCGACGCGCGGCAAAGTCTCCGCGATGCGGTGCCGAAACTGGCGCTTGGCGCCGTCATTCGCGGCCGCGCGGTGCGCGAACTCGCGGTGGAAGTCTTGAAGTTCGCCCGCGCCGGGCTAGAGCGGCGCAAACGCCTCGACAGCGCCAGCAAGGACGAAACGCGCTATCTCGATCCGCTCGACGAGCGCGTCGCGCGAGGCGGTACGCCGGCGCAAGACCTGCTCGACAAATATCACGGCCCGTGGCGCGGTTCGGTCGATCCGATTTACACCAACGAGGCTTATTGAAGCTAGTACAGGAGGCCCGCCATGGCTGGACTTGTTCCGGCCATTCATGGGCAACTTCACGAAAGAATTATTCGACTCCCAGCGCCGGGAACATCAGGATCGCGGCGCAATATGATTAGGGGAGGACAGCGTGCTCGAACATTATCACAATATCAATTCGGTCTGCGCGCAGAAGGTGCGCGTCGCGCTCAAGGAAAAGGGTCTCGACGCCAAAGAGCATCTTTTGACCCTGCGCGGCGATCAGCACGATCCGGCCTATCGCAAGCTCAATCCCAGCGGCGTCGTGCCGACGCTGGTGCACGACGGCAAGCCAATCGTCGAGTCCTCGCTCATTCTCTATTATTTGGACGATGCTTTCCCGAATCCTCCGCTAATGCCGCGCGAGCCGTTGCTGCGCCAGCGCGTGCGGCTGTTCAACAAGCTGATCGACGAATATGTGCACAATGCGTGCATGATTTTAACCTTCGCCACGGCGTTCCGGCCGAACTTTATGAAGATGCCGCGCGAGGCATGGCTTGCCGAGATCAATAAGACACCGCTCAAGCGTCGCGCCGAATACAAACGCAGCGTCATCGAGCACGGTCTCGATTCCGAATTTGTCGGCGATGCAATCGCGCATCACGAGAAACTCTTGTCATGGATGGATGCGTCGCTGCAAACCGGCGGTTACCTCGCCGGCGAACGCTTCTCCAACGCCGATTGTGCGGTCATTCCCTATATACTGCGGCTCGAATTGCTCAAGCTTTCCGGCATGTGGGAGCGATATCCCGCGATCGCCGATTGGTGGAAGCGCATGCGCGATCGGCCCTCGGTCAAAGCCGAGCTGATCGACCGCATGTCCGATAGCGACTGGACGCCATTTCGTAATTTGTCGCCCGATCCGTGGCCCAAAGTGCAATCGTTGATCAAAGCGGCGTAAGCCGGGGCACCGCCGCGCCTCGCCGCGTCCGCGCATTGTGCCGCCCGGAATTACCGGTTTAAGTCGCCTTATGGCCTCGCCGCTCACCGCTGTTCTTTGCGCCTTGATCGGAACGGCGTTCTGGAGCGTGCTTGGCTACGCCATATCGCGCCACCTGTTGCCGCGCGCGCTTGCGCTTGGCGCCGCGCCGGTGATCGGATGGGCGGCGTTCAGCGCGGCGACGCTGCCGATCCTGATGCTGATAGGATTTTCGCTCCCCGCTTTCGCAATCTTGGCGGTGCTTGGTCTTGTGGTCGCGTGCGGATTGTCGCTGTGGCGTCCCTTACGGCCGCTGGCGGACACCGCATCAGTCGAAAGAGGCGGCATACTTGCGCTCCTTCTGGCGCTCGCGCTTGCGCTTGTCGTTGCGCTCGTTCCGGCGCTGGCGCTCTTGCCGAAATATTCCGCCGCGGGCGTACATCTCGCCGCGCCGATCTTCGATCACTCCAAGATCGCCATCATCGATGCGATGACGCGGCAAGGCCTGCCGCCGGTCAATCCGGTCTTCGGTCCGTCCGGTGCGGGAGAAGTCGCCTATTATTATCTCTGGCATTTTTCCGCAGCCGAGCTGGCGCTGCCGCCCAAGGCGAGCGGTTGGGAAGCCGATATCGCGCTGACCGGGTTCACCGCATTCGCTTCGCTGTGCCTGATGATGGCGGTGGCCGTTTGGCTCAGCAAACGCGCCGGCGCCGCAATTCTTGTCGTTCTCCTCGCGGGAAGCGCTTCAATGCGCGACGCCTTAAGCTTCGTGTTCGGCAATCACACGCTTGAGCCGTTCTTGAACGAGCCGACCGGCTTTGCCGGCTGGCTGTTCCAATCCGCTTGGGTGCCGCAGCACCTGATGTCGGCATCATGCACCGTCACGGCCATGCTTCTGGTCACATTTTATGTGCAGCGGCAAAAACGCGCCGACACGCTTGCGCACGAGCTCGCTTCCATGGTGACGCTGGCATTGATCGTCGCCGCTGGGTTCGAGAGTTCGGCCTTCGTCGGCGGGGTTACCTTCGCCATGGCGGCCTTGGCGGCGGCGCCGCTGCTGTTGAATGCAATCGAAAGCAAGCGGCGTGTGCCTGTGACCCTCGGCCTGGCGCTCGCCGCGTTCCTCGCCCTCTGCATCGCGGCTCCGTCCATTCACGATCAGTTTGCCGCAGTTGCGGCGCGCCACGATGCGAGTCCCATTATCGTGCAGCCGTTTGAAGTGCTCGGCGAGATGGTGCCGAGCGCGCTCCGCCGCATTCTCGATCTGGCGGCCTATTGGCTCATTCTGCTGCCGCTCGAATTTCCTGCCACCTTCATCGCCGGCGCGCTGGCGCTGGTCGCGCTCGTCCGAAACGCAGATAACGGCCCGAAACGAACCTTGGTGCAATCGTTGGGCGCGCTGGCCGCTGCCGGTCTCGTCGTGTCATGGCTTCTTGCCAGCACGGTCGGCGATAACAATGATCTGGCACTACGCGCGGTTCTGCCCGCGGCGATTGTGCTGATCGCCACCGCGGCGGCAGGACTCTTTGCCGCCAGGGGGCACGCGCTACGCATCGCAATCGCCGTCACTGCGCTCGGCGGACTCGTTCTGAGCCTGCCTGAAAGTGCGGCGATGATTGCCAGCAATGTGCGCGGCGATCCTGCCGCCGACGCCGCGGTCTTTGCGCAAACGCCGGAATTGTGGAGCGCGGTGCGGCGTCACGCCGGCCCCAAGGCGCGCGTCGCCAATAATCCGCTGTTCCTTTCCGACCTCACGCCGTGGCCAGGAAATATGTCCTGGGCGCTTCTTGCCAATCGCAATTCATGTTTCGCGGGGCGCGAACTGGCAATTGCCTTCGCCAGCCTGCCGCGAGAGCGGCGCGAAGCGATCAACGCTCGATTCATTCGCGTCTTCGCCGGCCAGCCAATGCCAGAGGATGTCGGCGAACTCGCCGCCAAATCCGGCTGCGATGTCGTCGTCTTAGTGCCGCAGGATGGCGCCTGGAATAACGATCCATTCGCCGCCAGCGCCGATTATCGTTTGGCGGAGAGCTGCGAGAACCGCTGGAGGATTTACGTGCGGTCGCGATAAACGGTCTGAGAATTGACGCGCCTAAATCCCCGCATACCAATTGAAGCCGCGCTCGCTCCAATAGGTCTCGCGAAATTGGTTTGAGACTTCGATCGCTTTGATCCATTTCGCGTTCTTGTAGCCGAGCTTGGTCGCGGTGCGCAGCCGCAACGGATAACCAAACGGATCGCCGATGATCTCGCCGGCATATTTGGTGGCGAGGATCGTCTGCGGATGCAGTGCGGTCGCCATATCGAGGCATTCGGTATAGTCGTCGGCGCAGATGAAATAGACGTATTTTGCCGTCAGGTCGGCGCCGACACGCTGCAAGAATTCGCGCAAGTTCGGGCCGGACCATTGGCCGATATAGTCCCAGCCCTCGACGCAGATATGCCGGATGATGGTTTCCTGCTCGGGCAGCGCATAGAGCCGCTGCGCCGGCCACGGCCGCTTGTCGTCGATGCGGCCGGCGAGTTCGAGCATCCAGCTTGCGCCGTCGACCGGTTCGACGTCTTCGATCGGATAATAGGCGTTAAAGCGCGGCGGCTTTCGCACCTGCGCCGGGCTGAATGTCGGCGCGAGGTGATTAGCGCGGAAGATCGCCTGCTGCACGCTATCGTTCCAGGCTGACACGGCGCGCAAGCCCCGCTGCACTGAATCGATCTCGCTGACATCGCAGCCGGTCAGCATGGTCAGCGCGCCGAGGCTGATCGTGCCGCGCAGGAGCCCGCGGCGATCGATCTCGGTCACGAGCTTGCGGTTGTCCGCCAAGGCGCTGCGCAAAATATTCTGATCGATCGACTTGTGCGGGCGAAACAGCGAGGGCGTGCGGGTGCGAATGGCCATCGTCGTTCTCCTCAGTGCGTCGTTGTCGGCTCAGGAACGATGGGCTCGGGAACGATGGGCTCAGGAACAATGCGCTCAGGAACGATGGCTTCTGGAGCGGAGCGCTCCGCAGCAAGCGGTGCGGTGACTGCCATCGCGTCGCCAAGCGCGGCATCCTCGAGGACAGGCCCGCCGGTGAGCATGGCGAGAAGGCTCTTCGGCACCAGCAAAGCGAGTGTCACGTGCACGAGTATGAAGAGGACGATCGCCGTCATGCATAAGAAATGCACGAGCCGGATGTTCTGAAAGCTGCCGAACAGATTGGCGAGCTCGGAAAACTGCACCGGCTTCCACAAAGCGAGGCCCGAGGTCACGATCAGCACGCCGACGATCATGACGCCGAGATAGAGGATTTTCTGCACGGCGTTGTAGCGGGTGAGGTCGTCATGGCGCAGGCGAAATCGCAGCGCTTCGCCTACCGTGACGAAAACTTCGCGCGGCGAAATCGGAAACAGTTTTTGCCAAAAACGCCCGGTGACGACGCCGTAGCCGAGATAGGCAATGCCGTTGAGAACGAAAATCCACATGCCGAAGAAATGCCACTGCAACCCGTACTGCGCCCATTTGCCGATCACGATGGCGTCGGGAAAACGCAGGAAGGAAAACAGAATGTCGTCGTTGTAGATCTTCCAGCCGCTACCGATCATGATGAAAATGGCGACCGCATTGATCCAATGCATGATGCGCAGCGGCAGCGGATGCAGCCGCGGCGGCGTTCTGCGTTTGGCTGAGACGCTCGGCGGTGCCATTCGGAGCTTACTCTCGTCGCCACCAGACGTTGCACGAGCAGAGTATGCTTGCCGACATGGCGTTCGCAATCCACGGCTTTTCACAAAGCCGCCATTCGTCATTCGCCATTCGCTCGCCCCCAATCACGACTTTGTGAGGCCAATAACTTTTTGGTGTTTGAGGACTTGGTACCGCTGAGGCGGAAGTGATTGGCGCCTTTTCGACCGCTTTGGCAAAGCAATTTCGATTGCGCTGCCGATGAATTGCAGGGGGACCGCATGAACGATGCGGATCGATTCACCGGGCTATCGATGTGGGGCGAGACGCCTGCAATCGGCGGTGCGCGCACCTCATGCGGCATCGCGTTCATGGCCAAGGCTTCGGTGCCAGGCGGGGCCAAGACTCGCCTGGTTCCACCGCTCACCTACGAACAAGCCGCCGAGCTGAATACCGCCTTCTTGCAGGATGTCGCCGCCAGTCTCCTGCTCGCCGGCCGCGAAACGGAACGGCATGCCGCTATCGTCGGCTATGCGGCTTATGGGCCGCCCGGCTCGAGCGACTTCTTCCGCCGCATTCTGCCCGAATCGATCGGCCTGATCGAAGCGTGGTTGCCGAATTTCGGCGACTGTCTGTTCCACACCATCCGCGAAATTCTGGCGCGCGGCCACGACTCCGCCGTCGTGCTCAACTCCGACAGCCCGACTCTGCCGACCGCCTTCCTGGTCGAGACGGCCGAGGTCCTGGCGCGACCTGGCGATCGCGCCGTGCTTGGCCCCTCGACGGATGGCGGCTACTACCTGCTCGGTCTCAAGGCCGCGCATCGGCGCATGTTCGACGACATCACTTGGAGCACCGAGCGGGTGGCTGAACAAACTCTGCAACGCGCTCGCGAGATCGGGCTCGACCTTCACATTCTGCCGGTCTGGTACGACATTGACGACATCGAGGGCCTGCACCGGGTCGCGGGGGAGTTTCGTCACTATGATCCGAACACGTCGCCGCGATCTTTGCACACGCCGCATCATGCCGCGCACACCGCCAAATTGATCCACGCGCTGGCGCGTGAACTCCTCGATCGCCCCGCAGCGCGCGTCTTGGCGATCGACGCCATGCGCGCCTGATGCGTCACGCCTCGGCTACCCGCAAATCCGCTTTTTTCAGAGGATGAATCGCTTGATGCAAGATGCGGCGACAAAAACTGCGGCGACGAATCGGGTGGTCGATCCGACCCGTTATTTTGAAAATGTGACGACCGACGACGAGGCACCGCAGCACAGTCCGGTCTGTCTTTATCTGGAGACCACCAACCGCTGCAATCTTCTGTGCACCACCTGTCCGCGCACCTATGAGGAGCTTGAGCCGCCGGCTGACATGAGCTGGGATCTATTCACCTCGATTGTCGATCAGATTCCGCAATTGCAACGTGCAGTGCTGCACGGTGTCGGCGAGCCGATGCTGGTGAAACACCTGCCGCGCATGGTGCGCTATCTGAAGGACCGCGGCACCTACGTCCTGTTCAACACCAATGGCACTGTGCTCAACGAGAAGAACGGACGGGCGCTGATCGCCGCCGGCTTGGACGAGCTGCGGGTGTCGTTCGACGCCGCCAATGCCGAATCCTATCGCGCCATTCGTGGCAAGAATTACTTCAACCGCATCCTCAAAAACGTGCGGGCCTTTCGTGAGCTTCAGGAGCGCGAAGGTCATGCGAAGCCGCAAGTCTCGGCCTGGCTCACCGGCTTGCGCGAGACCATCGAGGAATTGCCCGATTTCGTCCGCGTCGCGGGCGAGACCGGCGTGAAGGAAGTGCATCTGCAACGGCTGGTCTTTTTCAAGGAAAACGCCATTGGGCTCGCTCGCCCGGACCAGGCGCTTTATGAGCGACTTTCCGCGGCTGAGGCCGTGCACATCGAGCGCGCCTGCGCGCTCGCCACCGAGCTCGGTATCACGTTTTCCGCATCCGGCGGCGCGTCGGAACCGGGCATCAGTCTCAAGCGCAGCGACAATGGCTCGCCGTGGTCGCTGTGCCGGCGGCCGTGGACGGTGATGTATTTCACCGCGAACGGCCGGGCGCTGCCCTGCTGCATCGCGCCGTTCTCGCAGCGCGGCTACGAGAATTATACGCTCGGCGATGCGACACAGCAGAGCTTGCGCGAAATCTGGAGCGGGCCGGCCTATCGCGCTTTTCGCAAAGCGTTGAAATCCGATCGCCCACCGGAGGCTTGCGCCAGTTGCGGGTTGCGCTGGAGTTTGTAGCTGGAGTGCTTTCGACGTGCGGACCCAATTTTCCGCTCATTCCCGCGGAAGCGGGAATCCAGAAGAGACCACTGATAGTATTGTTCCGCTGGATCCCCGCCTTCGCGGGGATGAACGGCCTGGGCATGCTTCGCAGCGCGCCAAACCCTCCGTCGCCGTCATCATTCCGACCTTCAACGAAGCGGAGTCGATCGCCGCAGTCGTCGCCGAAATCCCGCGCACGCTCGTCGATCGCGTCATCGTCACCGATGGCGGCAGCGGTGACGGCACGCCCGCGCGCGCACGCGAAGCCGGCGCAGAGGTGATCGCGGCCGGCCGCGGTTATGGACGCGCCTGTCTCGCCGGGGCGCAAGCAGCGGACGCGGAGATTGTCGTGTTCATGGATGGCGACGGCGCCGACGATCCGGCCGCCATGGCTGCGCTGATTGGACCGTTGGCGAACGGCGATTGCGACTTTGTTATCGCCTCGCGCGCCCGCGGCCGCCGCGAACCGGGCAGCATGGCCTGGCATCAGCTCCTCGCCGGAGAGCTGATCGGGTTTCTCACCGGGCTTCTCTACGGCGTGCGCTACACCGACATGTGCGCATTGCGCGCCATCCGGCGCGACGCGCTCATGCAGCTCGGCATGCGTGAAATGACCTATGGCTGGAATCTGGAAATGCAGATGCGCGTCGCGCGGCTTGGCTTGCGCGTGCGCGAAGTTCCGGTCGACTATCGCCGGCGCATTGGCGGAGAGTCCAAGGTCGCGGGCTCGCTGTCGGGTTCGCTTAGAGCCGGCGCAAAGATTCTTTCGACCTTCGCCCGTGTGGCGTTGGAGCGGAAGCGCTGATTGTTCTTTCGTCGCCACCGGGCTTGACCCGGTGGCCCATACTGAGTTTCGGCAAGGATCAGCCGAGATTGTTGCTCGTCTGCATGGATGCCCAGGCCAAGCCCGCGCATGACGAAGCGTTATCAACTCGTTAGAATGTGCTTGTCGGGATCGAGCCAGAACGCCCACACCCCCGAACCGATGACGAGGAGACACGCCGCGACGATGAACGGCGCCTGCCAATTGCCGACTTGCGCGAGCACTCCGAACACGATCGGGGACAGCGCGCCGCCGATATTGCCAGCCATGTTCATCATGCCCGACACGGTGCCGGAGTATTTGCCGCCGGTGTCCATCGGCACCGCCCAGGATGGGCCGATGGTGCATTCCAGAAAGAACATCGAAGCGGTCAGACACCACACCGCGACATAGGCATCTTCGGTCAGCGCCGCCGGCACGATGAACACGGCGCAGCCGAGGAGCCCGGTGATCGCCACGGCGCGGCGAGCGAGCCTGGCATTGCCGGTGACCTTGAGCAGGTAATCGGTAGCAAGGCCGCCGACCGTGTCGCCGACCACGCCGGCCCATAGCGGCAGCGACGCGAACAGCCCGACCTTGATCAGCGTAAAATGCCGGGCGTCGACCAGATAGGACGGCAGCCAGCTCAGGAAGATCCACAGGCAGTACACGTAGGTGAAATAGGCGCACATGATCGCCCACATATTCGGCGAGCGAAGGAGCGTGCCCCACGGCACGTTGGCCTGTTTCTCAATCGGCGGCGGCTTGATCGCGCCGTTGGCGTCAAGGCCGCGGATGCGCTCAAGCTCAGCGCGGTTCACCAGGCCGTGCTCTTCGGGCAGGTTGCGATAGGACAACGCCCACCACAGCGACCACAGAATGCCGATCGCGCCGCAAATCAAGAACACTTCGCGCCAACCGAACTGACTCATGATCAGGACGACGAATGGCGGCGCGATCGCGGCGCCGAAGCGGCTCGCGCTATGGGTGATGCCCTGCACGAAACCGCGTTCGCTCTGCGGATACCAGAGCTGCATGGCGCGGGTCGCGCCGGGGAAGGCGCCGGCTTCGCCGACGCCGAACAGAAAGCGCACCACGATGAAGGACACCGCGCTGAACGCGCCGGCCGTGATCGCCGTCATGATCGACCAATAGGTGACGATGCTGGCGAGCACGCCGCGGGCGCCGAACTTGTCAGACAGCCAGCCGCCGGGAACCTGGAACATCGCATACGCCCAGACGAAGGCGGAAAAGATGAAGCCCATCGTCACCTTGTCGAAGCCGAATTCCTTGCTGATCAGCGGCGCCGCGGTCGAGATATTGACGCGGTCGAGATAGGTGATGAGGTACATGATGCTGATGATCAGCAGGATGTACCAGCGGCCGCGGCTCGGGCGCACCGATACGGTCGTGGCGCTAGCTGTCTGTTCCATGTGCTTCGCTCCCCGTCCTTTTGTTCTTGCGCGCGTTTTCGCCGATCGCGCGTGCCTCACCCTGCCTTGTTATCGCATCATCGGCAAGGCGCGCTGTGACGCGGCATCGTCACCTCTCCCCGCGCGCGGGGAGAGAACCTGCCCCCGGACTTGATCCGGGGGTCGTGAGCGAAGCGAGCGGTGAGGGCCTGCCCGCAAGCTGAACGGAGCCGCGACGCCCCCTCATCCCGACCTTCTCCCCACAAGCGGGGAGAAGGAGCGCGCAGCCACTTCCGGAGGATTGGCCAGCACGACTGACGTCTCGATCTGGCGCTCCGGGATGCTCCAGTAGGATTTGAGCAGCACGGTCTTGCGCGCCGGCGAAACGAGCGCAAAGCCGTGACGTTCGTAGAAGCGGATCGCCCAGGTGCCGACCAGCATCGGTCTTGTGTTCATCGCACGAAGACCGATGGCGGTGTCAGGCTAGGTTCAGTGCGCCGCCCGGTCGGCTGCGGCGCCGGCCCGGTTCACGAGCCGTTTGCATTCTGAGTTGGATCCCGTATTTCGACGTCGAACCGCTTCCCAGATCAAGTCTCACAACCGCAATTCGCCTCACTCGTCCGATCGCCTCGTCGGCGCGGGCGAGCAGTCCGGCTGGTCTTCATTGCAGGCTGTCGCGGCCGGGTACGAGCCGAAGATCAATCTCTCCGATGAGTGCCGTCCGCTTTGCATCAGCCGCGGTCAACTCATGTCTTGCCTCTTCCGCGGTGCTGTAGCTCGAGCCCGCCGCTACGATTCCGCCGAGCACCGCTGCAACCGCTATCGCCATAACCGACGGATCAAACTGAAGCGCGCAGACCAACATGGCTATGAGAACGGCCCCACCCCCGATCATCAGGACCCGGCCGGCTAAGATGAATTTGCGGCAGCTTTCGAGCTTGGCGGCGAGCTCATCAATCTGAGCCTCGAGCCGCACGATTTCCTCCCGATAGTAGCCGTTATTCACGAGCGGAAGTCATAGTTGCGGTGCCGCCAAGGAATGCGATGACGCTGTGCATCCCAACGCGCTCGTCGGTGCAATTCAATGCCGCTTTGTACCACAAGCAGGCATCAACCCCTCATTCGATTACCCTCGTCGGCCGTTGTCACCCGCGTGCAATCGAACCGAGGGTCGTCAACGCTAGCTTGTGCGCGAGGCCCCCGAATTTGATCCAGGTCAAAAAATCCCACCTCGAAATCGCGGAGATAGAGTGTAGCTATCGTTGGGGTCTCGAATTCATAGGTTAGGGAAATTGGGCGGCACGTGAAGAATTATCGGAAAAATTGCCGACCTCGGGACTTGTGGTGATCGATCTTCAGTTGGAGCGTTGGTCTCAGCTACAGCGGCATCCGCAAGCGGGCCGTTAGAGCGCTTCGTTACTCCACGGTTCATCGCCACAATACAGCGCTGAGGCATAACCGCCTCGTGCTCGTTCTTCCATCATTTGATGCCGCGCTCAGTGAACCCCGGAAAGTGGCGGGCGGTTTGGTACGTCAGACTACAGCCGCAGAGCGCGTTAACGTCAGGAATGATTCGACCATTGGATTGGGGCGTAATGTCCGTTCTTGCCCGAATTGTCCCAACGCATTCCGTGATCGGTAAAAATGTTACCTGATGCTCCCACGGCAAGTGCCAGCTTATCGGGGCTGACAGGATGACCGATGTTTGCCCACATCTCCCCGCTTGGATGCGCGGTTGGCAATGGATCAACGGTCATGTGTAGGATATTTGGGATTTCGGCAAACCGTTTTTTGCCGTCAATTCGGTAAGTGATCGGAATCTTCTTCACCCCGAGGTTTTTTCCGATCAGCGGCGCCAATTGGGCCATTGGTCCGCCGGCCGCACCAGTGAAGATCGCACCCAAAGCTTCAGTCTGTCTATCGTTGGCACGTTGATCGATGTAAGCAGCAACTGACCAATTCCCCTCTGCCATTGGTCCTGGTGCGTGGGCGGCGAGCGCCACATTGAGACCGTCGAGCGCCGTGCCATCAAAGCTTCCGCTCTGGATATGGAAGATGAACGCAACGTCACATACGCCTTCGGTTGGTCGTGACGTCAGGGGTGTGTTCTTCGACACGAGGCAAGGACACACGACGCTGCAATTGCAATTCTCGAAGTAATCTCCAGAGAGGTGCCATTCAGTCATCGCTCCCTCCTTAGCGGGTTGTGCCAGCGCTGCTTTCAACACGCTAGTATGAGTAATGGCGCTGTGTCCCGTCCTGACAAGATTACCACGCCGCAACTGCTCTCAGGAGGACTTCAGACGTCGCATGTCCGCAATACCGCCAAAGTGGACATGTATCGCGCAGCAGGCCACAAGATTTTCCCGTCAGAAGTCACTGGTTTTGATTCTGCTTTCTTGAATCGGGACTTTGTCAGAAAAAACCAGCAGAATCAAAATCCAATTTTGGTGAATGGTGCCCAGGGGCGGAATTGAACCACCGACACCTGCATTTTCAGTGCAGTGCTCTACCGACTGAGCTACCTGGGCCTAGTTGGGCTTTGATGGGCTTCTACTGCTTCTTATTCGGCGCGCCGTTATAGAGAGTGGCCCTGCCGCTGTCCAGGATGGGCTCTGCGCCTGTGACACTTATCGCGTGCCCGACTCATCCTGTTGTTCATCCTCATGTTCATTGTCTTGGCGCCGCTCGTCTTCCTCTTCGTCCTCGGTCACCGGCACGACATAGACGCCGGACAGCCAGCGATGCAGGTCGATGTCGGCGCAGCGCTTGGAACAGAACGGCCGCAGCACGGCGTCGGCGGGCTTGCCACAGATCGGGCATTTGGCCATCGCCGATTTGGCCCTCGCGTTTGATGTGTTTGCCTCGGGCATGAGCGCAATATGGGGCGCGCCACCGCGAGCGCCAGCCGTCAGCCGGCGTTGATCCAGCCGAAATGGATCGGATAACCCTCGCCGCCGAGGAGCGTGATCGTCTCGTAAAGCGGCAGGCCGATGATGTTGGAATAGGAGCCGACGAGCTTGACCAGAAAACCGCCGGCAATGCCCTGCGCTGCATAGCCGCCGGCCTTGCCGCGCCATTCGCCGGAGGCGAGATAGGCTTCGATGTCTTGCTCCGATAGCCGTTTGAAGCGCACGCGGGTTTCGACATAGCGCTGGCGAAAGGTTTCCTTCGGCGTCACCAGACAAATCGCGGTATGCACTCGATGATTGCGTCCGGACAGGAGCCGCAGACATTGCGCCGCTTCGTCGAGCAATTCCGCCTTCGGCAGAATGCGGCGGCCGACAGCGACCACGGTATCGGCGGCGAGGATGTAGGAACCTTTGAGATCGTCGTCGATGCGGATCATGCCGAGCGCGGCTTCGGCCTTGTTGCGGGCGAGCCGCGTGGCATAGGCACGTGGCAACTCGCCCCGTTTCGGCGTCTCGTCGATATCGGCCGGCCGCAACGCGTCGGGTTCGATGCCGATCTGATTGATGAGCGAAAGCCGGCGCGGCGAGCCGGAAGCAAGCACCAGTTTCGGGCGGCCGATCATTTGAACCGCTAACCTAGGCCGTTTGGATATAGTCTGTCATGGTGAATCAAACACTTAGCAGTGCTGGATGATTTACGAAAGCTGCGCTTGCTAGCGGATTTGTTCGCCGACCGTTCTCAGGACAGGTCCCCGTGACTGATGGAGAGATGTGTGTCAGCCCGCTTCGTCCGCTTGGCGTAGCCCCGCAGCATTACCGCAGAATCGTGCCCACAGCGCGCCGCCACGACGTGCACGGCACGCATCCGGAATGAACCGCGTGCGTAAGGCATACATGTGCCGGTCACCGTTACTGCGCTGCTGATGAGCACAGAAACGAATTTTCTGCGAGGACCGAGATACCAACACGTCGCCAAGTAGGCCGCACCACGGTTCTGCTCGACCAGGGCTTTCGTCGGCAGAATGTGGTTAGGGCTGGACGTCTTGTCGCGGAAGCCGACCGTCGCCTCCTCACCAAGAAATTACGAACCGTAATTGCGTAAGCATCGGCGCATTGCACCTGAAGACGCTCGGGGGCGTAGACATCAGCGGCCCGAGCCGCTTCTTCCCGGCTATCGACGACGACAATCTCGCATGGCGCGCCAGACACCTTCCGCACAGCCAAAATAGATTGGCCGGCGTGACTACCGTTCAATTTGCGACTTGATCGACGACCGTGATAACTCTCACTTAATGAACGATAGAGCATTGAGCGTTCGCTGGATCTTAGCCGGCAAGGCGCCGCAGGGTGCGCCGGTCACCGTGAAAGGCTGGGTGCGCACGCGGCGGGATTCGAAGGCGGGCATTTCGTTCGTGCACCTTTCGGATGGATCGTCGTTTCATCAGGTGCAGGTGGTCGCGCCGAACACATTGCCCAATTGCGTCGGAACACGAGCGCTATCTCACAGAGAAGCATGTGAAGAAGCCGGTTATCGTGATGAATTATCCGAAGGATATCAAGGCGTTCTACATGCACGTGAATGACGACGGCAGGACAGTCGCTGCTATGGATGTGCTGGCACCCGGGATCGGTGAGATCATCGGCGGCAGCCAGCGTGAGGAACGGCTAGAGGTACTAGATGCGCGCATGGCGGAACGCGGCATCGACAAAGAGCACTACGGCTGGTACCGAGATCTACGCCGCTACGGTACGGTGCCGCACGCGGGTTTTGGCCTCGGCTTCGAGCGCACCATCGCTTACGTCACGGACCTCTCCAATGTGCGCGACGCGATTCCCTTCCCGCGAACGCCCGGAAATGCCAGATATTGATGCGCAGGACTTCCGCGACCGCGGAAACCGATGACGGAGTATCTGCTGCGAGCAAACCCAAAGGGGACATTCGCTCCTGACGATTGTGCCACGCGAAATTGACGGCACCTCATTGAGCAATAGTCGACGCCGTCCTACGGAAAGCGTTAGTGGGTGATGGGTGAAAACGTTTGAAACTCGCCTATTAGGGCACGAAGCAGACTTCCCGATTTCGCTCGATCAATGTCCGGTTTGAGGGGTAAACGGCATCGGATGAAGCGCCTCATTGCCAGGTGCCGTTGCAGTCTCGATGCGCACTACGAATTTGGGACCTTCCCGTTCCCACGCTTGGGCTCGCCAAGGCGATTGCGCTGCTCTCGATCAGAATGAAGCGCTGCGCTACGAATGACGTTTGGGCCGACGCCTGGCTGTCCCTCGATCAAGCCAGCGACATGCCCTTGCGGATAGCGTGGCTCGAAGAGGCGGATCGCTCAACCGCGTCGGAAGCGAAATCCGCGTATGATCCTTAGTAGACACTCGTTTTTCCTTCGGCGACACTGCAGTTAACGTCGAGGCGCGACCTTCTGGGATTACTCATACACCCGTCCAACGGCTGGGAAGCGCAAAATTCGAGTGGCGACAACGAAAGTTGCAAGCGCTCACCCCATGGGATGATATTTTATACGTTAACCGAGGTCTCCGGCGGATCGCGTTCGTCAGAAAGCTCCGACCGCTAACACCGACAAACTCGGCGGAAGGTTGACTCAATGACCGATGAAGCATTCTCAATAGTCATCCGCGGTGGGACTGTGGTTCTCCCGCAAGGTGTTGCGCGCGTGGATATCGGTATCCGAGACGAGATCATTGCTGCGATTGGAGAGCATCTAGGTGCGGGCATCAATGAAATTAATGCAGCCGGCCGGATTGTCGCTCCTGGTGGCGTCGACCCGCACGCGCACATCGAGCAAATATCAGGGGGAGGGCTCCTCAACGCCGACAGCTTCGAAAGTGCAACCACATCAGCGGCCTTCGGGGGGACTACGACCGTCATCCCGTTCGCCGCGCAACACGTCGGTTGTGCACTCGATCGGGTGGTCGCCGACTATCACAAGCTCGCTGATCGGGGAGCCGTGATTGATTATGCCTTCCACATGATTCTGGCTGATCCGAGCGAGCAAACCCTAAAGACGCATCTGCCTAAGCTCGTCAAAGAGGGGCACTCCTCGATCAAGGTCTTCATGACTTATGATCGCATCAAGCTCGACGATGAGCAGGTGCTCGATGTGTTGGCAGCCGCGCGTGACAACGGCGCACTTGTTTGCGTCCATGCGGAAAACCACGGCATGATAACGTTCATGTCCAAGCGGTTACTGGCGAACGGTCTGACCGCTCCGTCAGCGTTCTGGGTGAGTCATCCGCGCCTCGCGGAAGTTGACGCCATCCAGCGGTTAGTCGCGATGTCTCAGCTCGTCGACCAGCCCATCATGGTTTTTCACATCTCCACTGCCGAAGGCGCCGAAGTGGTACGTAGGGCGCGAGCAGAAGGCGTTAAACTCTTCGGTGAGACGTGCCCACATTATCTCCTGCTGACCGCCGACGACGTTAACAAGCCGGGGCTCGAGGGCGCGAAATGGATGTGCAGTCCATCACTGCGGACTGCGTCCGACCAAGATGCGCTCTGGCAGGCACTGGCACGCGACGATCTACAAGTGCTTTCATCCGACCATGCACCCTACCGATTCGATTCGAGTGGAAAACTGAGCGCCGGTGCCAATCCGACATTCAACCAGATCGCCAATGGGCTCCCAGGCCTTGAAGTGCGATTGCCGCTTCTATTCGATGCCGCGGTGATGCAAGGTCGCCTCGGTCTCGAACGCTTCGTCGAACTCACGAGCACTACTCCCGCGAAACTCTACGGGCTTTATCCAAAGAAAGGTGCGCTTGCCATCGGTTCCGACGCTGACATCGCGATTTGGAACACGACAAAGACAGTGCGGCTCTCCTCCTCAATACTACATGACCGTGCGGGGTACACCCCTTACGAGGGTCGCGTGGTCAAGGGCTGGCCGGAAACTGTACTCAGCCGCGGCCGCGTCGCGGTGCGCGAAGGCACATTGCACGTGACGCCAGGTTCGGGGCGTTTCCTACCACGTCCTGCGGGCGACGCAGCTAAGCCAATTGGTCGGCCCTCCGCCGAATTTGCGTACTCGATTCCCAATTCCGCGTCAGCGCAGCGCGCCTCAGTCGCATGACCTTTCGCCGGTTGTCCGCAAGGCGTGACCGGCCCGTTGTCGCCGCCTGATCGGAACCCGCCTGATGGATCGGCCTAGGGCACTCCGCCGAAGGTTTTCGCAGCTCCGCCGAGCCTCACCCGACCAATGGCCATGGTAACCGCAGCTTGGGTTGGCTCGACGACTGGGATATTGAGCGCGGCCTCAAGAATTGGACGATACTTCGTCATTCCGGCGCAACCCATCACGATGACGTCCGCGCCGTGAACGTCTCGAAGCGTTCGTCCGCAATCGGTCATGCGGCATAGCGTGAGGTCCTCATTGGCAAGATCAACGACGCCAACGTTGATCGCGAGTTCTCCGGCAAGCCTGGCGGTAATTCCCATCGCTCCGAAATAGCGTAGATGGCGCGGAATCGAGGCAGGAAGAATTGCGATCACGCCGAAACGCTGCGCAATGGAAAGCGCGGTGAGAACCCCGCACTCGGCGATTCCGAATACCCCTCTTGCGCTTTGCTCACGCAGCGAATGCAGTCCGGGGTCAGAGAAACAAGCAATAACGAAAGCGGCAGCGTGATTCTCTAAGGCGGCCGTTCGCTTCAGCAGCGGCTCAATCACGCTATCGACATCGCGCTGCGACTCAATTCCTGGCGGACCCTCGGCGAGAGTCAGACATTCGATTTCGGGCCCGTCATTCGAGCGCAGCGGCTCAAGAGCTTCGTCAATGGCCGCCGTGACCGCCTTTGTGGAGTTTGGGTTGATAACGTAGATCGTAGGCATTTTAATTTTCGGTCCAGCGAGATAGTTCGCGAAAGAACTAGCTAATACAGAATCTTAGTCATTCCGCGGGCGGGATGATGCCAGTCTGAGAGGTGATACGGCCATAATGCTCTATGCGGCGGTGTCGCGCGAAATCGAAGATAGTTTGCTTGCCGAAGATGGTCGCGTCGAGATCGCAATCGACAAAGATCAACTCATCATCCTCGGTCTTCGCCTCGGATAAGATTTCGCCGTCCGGATTGACGATCATGCTGCCGGCAATCATGTGGTGTCCGTCTTCGGTGCCGCCCTTTGCCACCGCTACCGACCAGGTCGAGTTTTGATAGGCGCCGGCCTGAACAGTCAGGCGGTTATGGAACTGGCGCTTTTGCAGCCCTTCCTCAGGTTTTTGCGAATTGGTTGAGGGCGTGTTGTAGCCAAGTATGACGAGCTCTACTCCCTGTAATCCCATGACGCGATAGGTCTCGGGCCAGCGCCGATCGTTACAGATGCACATGCCCACAATGCCGCCCATGGTCCGCCACACCGGAAAGCCGAGGTCGCCAGGCTTAAAATATCGCTTTTCCAAGTGCTGAAACGTGCGTGCTGGATCATATTCTGCGTGGCCAGGGAGGTGAACCTTGCGGTATTTACCGACGATCCGCCCGTCCGGGTCGACCAATATCGCTGTATTGAAACGATGCCCGTCGGCCGTGAGCTCGGCGTAGCCGAACGAAATCCCAATGCGGTTTTGGGCTGCGCTCTCGAATAGCGGCCGCGTCGCCGGATTCGGCATTTCGCGCTCGAACCAGGAGTCGATCTCGATTGGATCGGTCATGTACCAGCGAGGGAAGAACGTCGTAAGTGCGAGCTCTGGATACACCACGAGATTGCAGCCGTTGGCTTTCGCCTGTTCAAGCAGATCAACCATCCGGCGGACCACCGCCTGTCGGCTCTCGGTTTTTTGGACCGGACCCATCTGCGCACCGCCAACTCGCACGATTCGGCTCACGCATTGCTCCTTCAGCCCACGGTGCCGCAAATCGGCATCGGAGGCAACGCTCGGATCGATTTGGCTGTGTCACTCTCGTCGCAGAAAGAAGTGAAGCGATCCTGGACGCTCACGTCGCAATCCGCCTTTCCAGGCGGCTGATCAACCGCACAAGCGGCCACAGCATTGCAAGGTAGATCGCCGCGGCCAGCACGATCGGCGACGAGTTGAAAGTTACCGAGCGCGCCATGTCAGCAGAATAGAGCAGCTCCGGTAGCGCCACCACGCTCGCAATTGAGGTAAGTTTCACCACCTCGACTGTATTCGATATGAGATCGGGAAGAACGTTTCGCATCGCCTGCGGCAGCACGACATAGGCTAGCGTGTGATAGGATCGCAGCCCGGTGGAACGCGCGGCATCCCATTGCCCAAGACCGACGCTCTCTATGCCTGCGCGATAAATTTCGCCATAATAACTTGAAGTGTTGAGGAAAAAGGAAATGGCGACGGCAGCTAACGGTGACAGCCGAAAGCCCGCAAATGGCAAGCCGGCATAGACAAAGATCAGCAATACCAATGGCGGGATGGAGCGAAAGAAATCAATCGCCGCGATCGCAGTCCACCGCACCGCTCGCAGCCGTGATAATGAGATCAACGCAGATACGAGGCCACCGACCACCCCAAGCGGAACGACGATCAAGCAGATGATCACCGTCTGCTTGAGGCCGCCAAGAATGAGTGGAAACGCCTGTTCCATGACCCTGAGGTTGAAGAATTGCTGGAGGATCGTTTCCATCAGACTCTCCGCCAGCCGAATCGCGTCTCCAGAAAACGGCCGAGCGCGACTACTGGAACGAATAAAATCAGATAAGCAAGCGCACCCATCGTCAGAGGTGTGGCATTGCCAGAAAACGATTGAGCCGAGGTGGCCTGATTGAGGATTTCGCCCACACCAATCACTGTGCCGAGTGCTGTGTTCTTAGTAATGGCGATCGTGCGATTGGTTAGTGGCGGCACAGTGAGACGGATCGCCTGCGGCAATATGATATAGACGAGGGTCCTAAGAAAACTCAAACCTGTGGAGCGCGCCGCCTCCCACTGGCCCTTTGGAATCGAGAGAATGCCGGCCCAAAAAATTTCTTCGGCAAAGGCAGCCAGGACCAATGCCAAAACCAACCAGAGGACGGCAAAGGACGGGAGATTGATACCGATATTGGGCAACCCGAAATAGACCAGGAGGATCAACACTAGCGGGGGCAGCGCCCTGAACATGTCGACGAAGATGACAATCAATGTATTGAACGTCAGGATTCGAAACGCGCGTACAATCGCGAGCGCAAGGCCGAAGAGAATGCCGGTGACGACAACGGCCACCGCGATCTCGATCGTCACCACCGAACCCTTGAGGATGTCGGGATAGTAGCGCTCAATCAATCGCCAATTGAAAAACACGTCGAGAAAGCTAGACCAAGCCCCCATAAAAAGTTTCCTCGACTAATCTCAGCGTGTGAGCTCGGCGATGAACGCGCGCGTGCGTGCTTCAGTTGGGGAGGAGAATATCTGGGGCGGCGTCCCGTGCTCGACGATCTGGCCGTGGTCCATGAAAATCACACGATCGGCAGCATCGCGCGCAAAGCGCATCTCATGGCTAACCACCAGCATTGTCATGCCGCCGCTTTTAAGCTCGCGCATGACGTTGAGCACGCTGCCAACGAGCTCTGGATCGAGAGCGGATGTCGGCTCATCGAACAGCATTATCTTCGGTTCGAGAGCGAGTGCACGAGCGATCGCGACACGCTGCTGCTGCCCGCCGGAAAGCTCACCAGGATAAGAGTGGCTTTTGTTGACGAGACCCACGCGATCGAGCGCCGCCATGCCAATGCGGTCGGCGTCGGCCCGGGACTTGCCGAGCACCTTGGTGATCGCGAGCGTGACGTTACGCAGCGCCGTCATATGCGGGTAGAGGTTGAACGACTGGAACACCATACCGATCTGGCGGCGCATGGCGTTGACATTGGTCGAACGCGCCATGATGTCAGTGCCGTCAACATGAATCGAACCTGCAGACGCCTCTTCTAGGCGATTGCAGCAGCGCAGAAGCGTACTTTTACCCGATCCAGAAGGTCCGATGACGAACACTAACTCCTGCGCCGCGACGGTGAGATCGATACCGCGCAGCACTTCCACATCGCCGAAATTCTTGCGGAGGCCGCGAATTTCGAGGATCGCCGGGCGACCGTCTTTCATCAACATCACTGCTTGCAATGCACCTGCGGCAATTCAACTGCACGATGGCGTGTGCGGGGTTGGATCATAACCTGGCATGTTGGGCACGCCGTACCCTGGGAAAACGGTCACCGCTGCGGAACCTAGCGCCGGCGCGACGCCGAACCATTTCTCGTGCATCTTTGCAATCGTGCCATCGAGCTTCATGCATTCGACGGCAATATCAAGTGACTTGCGCAACTCGGCGGAATCCTTGCGCGTTGGGGCGGCCCATACGAGACCTGTCGAATAGAGATACGACAATTCAAGTTGTGGGCTATTTTTGACTGCCCAAGCGATGGCGGTGTTGCCAGCGACATTAGCATCCGCGCGCCCGACCAAAACCGCTTGCACCGCATCGGTCTGTGTGCCGAATGACTCGATCCTCCAGCCTATCTTCCCTTCAAGGTCACGCGCCCACGCTTCGTAGGCCGATCCCTTGTTGACAGAAACGGTCTTGCCCCTGAGATCTTCGAGCTTCTCAAGCTTCGGTGACCCCTTCTTAATCAGAAACTGAAAGTCGGTATTGAGATAGCCTTCGGTGAACAACATGTTCTCGGCGCGTTCCTTGGTTACGGTCGTCGGAGCTGCAATGAAGTCGTAAGTACCAGCCTGCATCGCTGGGAGCAGTCCGGAATATTGGGCAGCATCAATGGTTATGTTGCGCTTCAGGCGCCTGGCAAATTCGTTGGCGAGGTCGATGTTGAAACCCTGATAGCCGCCACCGGAAAGATTTGGAAAGGCATGCGGCGCGAACGTGCCATCGACTCCGGTATGCAGCGGCGGCAATTCGTCGGCACTGGCAGGCACGACAAGAAATAAAACCGTAGCGACAGCCGAAAACAGGTGTCGGGTCATGGCTTTCCCCTCAATAGAACCAGCGATTTTCAACGAACTATAGCAACCTGCTCGCGGCCCACAAAGCCGGGTACGTTGGGCGGCATGTCGAGATAAAGCTCAATCCAGGTGCAAGATGCCGCGAGTTTCGGCTGTCCATGCGCCTGGCGCTCGTTAGCGGTTACTCGCTGAAACCTCCGCGACTTCCGCAGAAATCGCATCAAGCAACACTTCGACCCATTCCCGCCGAATACGCCGGGTAATTAAAACTATACGACTCGTGCGATCGTCGGACGGCCAATGCCTGAGCCAAGAAGGCGCGTGGAAAACGTGTTGTATCCCGTGGATTACAGCCGGCTGCTCCGGACTCTCGGCGACGTTCACAATCCCCTTGAGGCGCAGCAAATCCGCGCCGCAATGCTCGGCCAATGCTTCGAGAAAGAGCGTCAACGCGACAGCTTGGATCGGCTCGACGCGCACGACCGTAAAGGATTTGATCTCGGCGTCATGGGCGCTGTGATTATGCTCACGAGCCTCTGCCAGCCACGACACTCGAGCTTTCGGATCGTATAGTGCGACGCCGAAGAGATTGTCTGATTCAATTCGACCATAAACGGCGCGCAAGGTCGGCGCCGCTGGATTAAGGCACGTAAGGCGGTCGTGCAACGAGGCCTCAACCTCGCCCGTTAAATCAAGCTTGCTGAGCACAATACGGTCCGCGACTGCAACTTGCTTTCGTGAAATCGCTTCGCGGTCGAGCGTGACCTCACCAGCGACAGCATCAACTGTCGTGACAACACTGCCCAGTACCAGACGGCTCGCAAGGGCCGCATCAGTCATCAAGGCGTGGAGGATCGGGGCAGGGTCCGCGAGTCCACTCGTTTCGATCACAATGCGATTGAACTGCATGCAAGTGCCATCGTCACGCCGGCGCAGCAGATCTTGCAGAGTTTTGGTCAGATCGCTGCGAACCCTGCAGCAGAGGCAACCTGTGGTGAGCGCAATGACGCTGTCTTCGGTCTTTTCGATTAGCTCATGATCGAGCGCAACTTCGCCGAATTCGTTGATCACGACAGCGGTGCGCGAAAACTCGGGCTGACGGAGCATATGGCTGAGTATCGTGGTCTTACCACTGCCGAGAAAGCCGGTAAGCACCGAAACTGGAATAAGTTCTGTAGCCATCATGACGGTGCCACCGGCAAAAGCGCGACGCGGACACAGCAGGCCGCATAACCGGGGTCAAGAGCCCCACGGACTTGGCGCAGGACAGCCAAGAGCGAAATAGCGGGACGTGTTCGGCCGTCAATTGTGATCGTCCATCGGAACATTGAGTCCGCCTGCGCGGGCTCGATCCTGATCTCCGGTTTCGCGCCGATGACGATGGTTCGGTCACCTGTTAGCTCGACAGTGCCAGCGACATGCCAGGCCGCAAGACTCTGAGTGATAAGTTCGTGGACAAGACGGATTGACAAAGTGTTCATTAAATCGTCCCGGCAAGTGTTTGCGACGAGATTTTACGCTTAAGATAACGGCCGTCTCCCAGGCTACCCAGATATTGGCCGTGTTCCACCATAACCTTGCCCCGCAAAATGGTTGTAACCGGCCAGGCAAAGATGTCGTGGCCCTCCCACGGGGTATAGTCGGTCTCGTGCAGATCGGCAGCGCGCACCTTGCCGCGTCGTTTGGGATCGAGGATTGTGATATCGGCGTCGCTGCCGGGCACCAGCGCGCCTTTCCTTGGATAAAGTCCCATGATCTTGGCGGCATTGGACGAAACGAGGTCCACATATCGAGGCAGCGAGTAACCGCGCCGCGTGACCATTTCGGTGTACATGACACCGAGCCGCGGCTCGACACCTGAATTGCCACCGGTGGTATTGTCGATCCGACTCCCGACTGTTTTATCCTTGAGCGTGCAGCAAAGCTCATCAGTCGCAATGCAGTGAATCAAATCGTTAGCGGTTCCGCGCCAGAGGGCCCGCTGATCGTCCAGCGACTTCAACGACGGATAGGTGTGATAAATTTGTCCGTTCGGACGTTTGTAGTCGTCTGATGAATAGATGAGATATTGGTGCAGCGTCTCGCCATAGACCGGCAGCCCTTTGCTGCGCGCGTCGGCGATAGCGGCTACGCCGGTGCCGGCAGAGACGTGCATCATGTAGAGTGCGGTGCCGGGCACGCTTTGGGCAAGACGTAGAATACGGTGGAAGCTCAGATCCTCGGAAAGCTGATTGTGGACTTCAGCCAAATTCTCAAAACCAACGCGGCCCTCACGGATTAGCTTGGCGTACATATGCATGACGATGTCATTGTCTTCTGCATGAATGACGCCAAGCCCACCTTCCTTCGCCAGAACCTGGAATGCCTCCCAGATATCACCAAAATCAATCATGCGGCCGCTGCGTGACGGCAGGATATTGGTGGTGAATATCTTCAGCGTCGGGTAGCCCGCCTGGATCGCCTCGGCAAGCTGACTAGAAAATTCCGGCGGCGGCTCGGAATGCAGCATGATGTGGTACGCCCAGTCGCAAGGGGTTTTTCCCACGAAATCTTTGTCACGATTCTCGATGGCCTGGAGTGCCGTGGCGCCGTCGCGCCAATAAGCGAAATCGATAAATGTAGTTGTTCCGCCGTGAAGCGCCGCGCGGCCGACCTGTTCGGGGCCGGCCGTGACAAGTGGTGTCCCGTCGGGCTTAATCCACACATGATGCAGGTGTACGTGCGGGTCGATGCCACCTGGTATTACGATATGACCCGTAGCATTGATGACACGCTTGGCAGTTTCGGCCGATAACACATCAGCGGCCGCAATCGCGGCGATCGTCTCGCCAGCAATTGCAACGTCCCTATGCACAACGCCCTGAGGCGTTACAACGTCGCCGCCGCTAATGATCAGATCGAACATTACTCCCCCTCGTGCGGGCCTTTTGTATGAAGGTCGGTCAAGATCCGGCGTAAGCTTATGTCGTGCGCACCTTTGTGTGCGACGTCCTAATCGGTGAGCGCGATGGTGTTCGCTTTTTCCCGAACCGTTCTCTCGTTTGCCGTTTCTCGTGCGCTGCCGCAGATCAAGCACCAGGTATGGGCAAGACTGGCATTACCTCCACGGCTTCGCCTGGGAAGATTGCGAAGTGCGGATGGTTTTCGAACAGCTTCGCGGCCGCCTCGTTTGACTCCGCCCGCACGACCGTGAAGGCGCCCATGTCGTTGCTTATATCTTCGATCCCGCGTTGAGTGATCTTCTTGGTCTTGCCGAGCGGTCCACCCATGGCGACGATCGCACCCTGGTGCTTTTCGACCCATGCCTTCCACGCGGCAATTCCCTCCCTTTCCTTTGCCCGCCGTTCCGCTTCAGGAAGGGAGTTCCATGCCTTCATTTTTGGGCTGGTTTTGCTGCCAAGGAAAACAGCGAGATATGTGTCGTTGGTGGTCATGCGGCTTTCTCTCCTTCGCGTTTGCGGCCTGGAACAAAAGATCGACGTAGCGTAGTAAATATGTCCAACCGATGTCCGCTTTACCCCCGAAAGCGGCCGCGATCGCCATGTCTGCTTTGTGTTATAAGCAGACATTCGTGGGCTGGATTTATCAGCAGCGGCGTTCGCGAAGCGTAACCGATGTTCGTGCGGGGTCTTCGTCTCTGCTGACGATCAGTTGAATGTGAATGGCCTTTTCGACGCGGTCGTCCCGAACGCAG